>Ga0207703_10000212_pt1 | contig 67995 bp, 50 predicted proteins | sample KBSSwiS12_FD_184304 | JGI IMG/M metagenome (GOLD analysis project Ga0207703, IMG submission 184304) | Switchgrass rhizosphere microbial communities from Kellogg Biological Station, Michigan, USA - KBS Switchgrass S1-2 (SPAdes) (version 2) | ecosystem: Host-associated > Plants > Roots >...
GACGCTGCCGAACGTCGTGCTGATCGGCGATTGATAGAAGCCGCCGACGCCGATGTGCGCGCCGCCGCTGTAGTTGCCCGGCACGGTCGCACCCGGATAGGTCGCACCGCCGCCGTAGCCGCGGCCCGTCACGTCGATCGACGCGCCCGCCTTCACATTGATGCTGGAGGTGACGTCGAGCGCGATCGTCTGCGACGTCGAGGTCAGGACAGCGCCGCTCTCCAGCGAGAGCGTCGAGGCCTTCACCTGCGGCGCCGCGACGTGGCCGACGATGGAGACGGTTTCGTTGGTCACCGGCTGCGTGTAGGTGACGAACTGATTCGCCGCGGTCGTGCCGTAGACGGTGAGCAGGCGGTTCGCGCCGATGAGGATCGGATCGATGCTGACCATCGATTCGGTGCCGGTGAGGGTGACGGAGTCGAAGCGATAGACGCCGCGCCACTGATCGCCCGCCGACACGGTCGCATCGCTGGTGAGCGTGGCCGTTTTCGCGTTGATCGCGGTGATGCGCCAGATGCCCTTGAACGCGCCGCTCGCGTCGCGGATCTCGACCCAGTGCGCGTTGAAGTACGCCGGGATGTTCGTCGTCCGATCGGTCACCAGCGTATTGCCGCTCGTGCCGCTCTGCGCGATGCCGCTGCCGAGCGACGGCAACTCCGTGTTCTGCACGCTGCCGCCCGGATGTCCGTTGTTGTTGATCGTCAGGCTGCCATACGTCGCGTTCGGACCCTTGAGGTAGATCGAGCCTCCGCCTCCGTACTGTCCGCCGCTCGCGCCGGCGCTGCCGCCGGTCCACGCCGAGAGGTTGTTCAGCATCGTCCCGCCGGCGGTGGTGTACTCGATGGCGATCGCGCCGCCGCCGCCCGTGCGGTCCCAGTTTCCGCCCTGCGCCTGAACGGTTCCGCCTCCGACAAGAGTCGCGGCACGAATCCAGATCGAGCCTCCTGCGGCGCCGTCGCAGCAGCCGCCGGAGCCATTGCCGGTGCCGTTCGCCAGAATCGACCCGTCGTTGGTCAGGCTCGGCGTGTTGACCGTGATCACGCCGCCGCCCGCGGTGCAGCAATGATTCGCCCCGCCCCCCGCTTCCTGCGGCTGGTAGACGCTGCCGAACGTCGTGCTGATCGGCGATTGATAGAAGCCGCCGACGCCGATGTGCGCGCCGCCGCTGTAGTTGCCCGGCACGGTCGCACCCGGATACGTCGCACCGCCGCCGTAGCCGCGGCCCGACACGTCGATCGCGCCGTTCGGCTTCACATTGATGCCGGAGGTGACGTCGAGCGCGATCGTCTGCGACGTCGAAGTCAGGACAGCGCCGCTCTCGACCGAGAGCGTCGAGGCCTTCACCTGCGGCGCCGCGACATGGGCGACGATCGAAACGTCGTCACCACTGATCGGCTGCGAGTACGTGACGTACGTGCCCGCCTGCGTCGTGCCGTAGACAGTGAGCAGGCGGTTCGGGCCGATGAGGATCGGATCGACGCTGAACATCGACTCGTTGCCGGTGACGGTGACGGAGTCGAAGCGGTAGACGCCGCGCCACTGATCGCCGGCCGACACCGTCGCGCCGCTGGTCAGCGTGACCGTCTTCGCGTTGATCGCGGTGATGCGCCAGAGGCCCTTGAACGCGCCGCCCGCGTCGCGGATCTCGACCCAGTGGTTGTTGAAGTAGGCCGGGATGTTCGTCGCCCGATCGGTCACCAGCGTGTTGCCGCTCGTGCCGTTCAGCGCGATGCCCGATCCGAGGGACGGCAGGTCGGTGTTCTGCGCGCCGCCGTGATTGTTGTTGTTGATGGTGAGCGCGCCGTAGGTGGCGTTCGGACCCTTGACGTAAATCGAGCCCGCGCCGCCGTACTGACCGCCGGTCGCGCCGGCGTTGCCGCCGGTGTACGCGCGGAGGTTGGAGAGCATGGAACCGGTGGACGAGCCGTACTCGATGGCGATCGCGCCGCCGCCGCCGGTGCGGTCCCAATTGCCGCCCTGCGCTTCGACCGCGCCGGCGCCGCTGAGCGCCGTCGTGCGGATCCAGATCGAACCGCCCGCCGCGCCGTCGCAGCAGCCGCCCGCGCCGTTGCCGGTGCCGTTCGCGCGCACCGCGCCGTCATTGACCAGCGACGGCGTGTTGATGGTGACGATGCCTCCGCCCGCGGTGCAGCAATGGTTCGCGCCGCCGCCCGCTTCCTGCGGCTGGTAGACGCTGCCGAACGTCGTGCTGATCGGCGATTGATAGAAGCCGCCGACGCCGATATGCGAGCCGGAGCTGTAGTTGCCCGGCGCCGTCGCGCCCGGATAGGTCGCACCGGCGGGGTAGCCGCGCCCGCTCACGTCGATGGAGCCGGTGCAGGAGACGAAGAGCGCGGTGGTCGTATTGATGGTCAGCTTCTGCGTCGTCACGGCGTCGGTCGCCGGATGGGTGACCGTCGCGCCGTCGAGCACGATGAGCGTGTCGAACGTGTGGTTGCCGACGATGGTCGTGGTGCCGCTCTGCACGATGACGACCTTGTTGTCGTAGGAGAGGTCGCTCGCGGAGATCGTCGTGTTGGCGGTGATCTTCGTGCCGGTGACGATGCTGAACGACGACGAGACGTCGGACGAGAGCCCGGCGGTGTTCGTCGCCACCCCGCGCACGGTGAAGATCGTTCCGGGCGTGGCGTCGGACGGAATGGCGAACGTCGCTTCGTAGTAATTCGGCAGGCCGCTGACCGGCGCGCCGGTGATCGGCGTGGCCGACTCGTTGACGAAGAACTCGACCTTCTGCACGCCGTTCGCGTTGTTGCCGGTGTTGTTGCCGATGGCGTACATCCGCAGCTTCGCGCTGTACGCGGCGGGGAAGAGCGCGCCCGGCGAGGGGCACGACCACGACACCACCGGCGCGTTCGGATCGAACAGCGGTTTGATCTGGATGGCGATCGGATCGGAGGCCTTCGTGTTGCCTTCGTAGTCCTTGACCGTGACGACGATCTGCTTGGTGACGGTGTCGCTGCCGTCGACCGCGGGGACCGGGATGTCGGCGCTGAACGCGCCGTTCGCGCCGGCGGTGAGCGCGATCTGCGCCCCTCCATCCATCTGCACGTATGCCGTCCTGACGCCGACTTCGAGATCGGTGGCCGTGGCGCGGATCGGAATGGTCGCGCCGGTCCCTTCGAGATAGAGCGTGTTCGCGACCGGCGAGGTGACGGTGAGCGACGGCGGGTTGGTGTCCTTGAGGATCGTGACCGGCGTCGTCTGCGTCGTCGCCGCGTGTCCCGGGAAGTTGTCTTCCGCGCCGAGGACGAGCGTCATCGGAGCGTCGCCCGGCGTGTCGATCGGAACGGTGACCGTGAACAGCGAATCGGTGACCGTCGCCGTGTTCGGCGTCTTCGTCTGCACGGCAGGCGTGCCGTTGTTGATCGTGCTGGTCAACGTCAGCTTCGTGACCGCGAGCTCGTCGCTCGCCGACACGGTCGCCGTCACGCTCTTGCCCGGATAGAGCGAGAGCGGAGCGACGAGGAACTTGTCGATGACCGCCGGCTGATTGGCCGCGATGGTGTACGGAATCGCGCTGCTCGAAACGCTGCGGCCCGCGCGATCGGTGGCAGTGACGGTGAGCGTCGCGGCTCCGGGAGTGGTCGTCGCCGGAATGGCCAGCGACACGGAGCCGGCCGCCGCGGTGGCGGGATAGGTGAAGTAGTTGTCGACGCGGTTCGGCGTGACCGGCGTCCAGGCCAGCGTGACGAAGCCGACGCCGGCGATGGAGCTCGCGCTGTAGCCCGGCGTGATGGTCGCGCCCTGCACCAGCGTGCTTCCGGAGGCCGGAGCAGGCGTGACCTGAATCGCCGGCTGATCGGACGGCAGCACGAGGAGCGCGGTCGGATCGATCGTCGCCGCGGTGCGGTCGTTGGTCGTCGCGCCGATCTGCAGCGTGTCGTCGGCGCGGAGCAGGGCGCGTGCGCCGAGCTCGAGGCGATCGACGTGCACGGCGCCGAGCGGCGTCGGACGCGTGAGGTGAGACGACGTCGGGAAGCGCTCGTCGTACGAGCTGACAGTGAGCTCGCCGAACGACTGGCCGGGACGCTTCGTGAAGATCGTGCCGGCGCCGCCGTCAAGGTAGCTCGCCGATTCAGTGGAGGTGTTGTTGCGGCCGCCCCGGGCCAGGAGCTGCAGGCCGATGGTATCGGCGCTGAAGCGGTCGGCGGCGTTGATGGCGATCCGTCCGCCGCCGGCGCCGCGCGAGGCCTGATCGTTCGCGTCGTCGTCGCCGCCGTTCGCGGTGACGCGCGCCAGCGGTCCGGCGATGAACTGCTTCGTGGTGACGCCGATGCTGCCGCCCGATCCCGCTTCCGCGGTGCCGACGCCGGTGCCGCCGTCGGCGCGGAGGTTGCCGGCGATGACGAAGATGCCGAGGTCCGCCGGCTGCGTTCCGCCGGTGAGGCGGATCGCGCCTCCGCCCGAGCCGCCCGCCTGGCAGCAGCTGCCCGCGCCGGCGCCGCCGGTGCCGAGGTCGAACGGAGCGCTGAGCGATCCGTACGCGGCGTTGGTCCTGCCGCCGTTGCGCTCGCCGCCGAGTCCCGCGTACGACGCCGAGGCGCCGGGGGTCGGGCCGTTGGCCGCGCTGTTGCCGGTGGTCATGCCGGCGGCGTTGTTGTTCTTCGTGTTGCTGCCGTCGGAGTTGACGCCCCAGCCGCCGAGGTAGCCGCGGGCGGAGACGTCGATCGACGACGCGCAGTCGACGTAGAGGTGATCGCTGATGGTGAGATCGAGCTTCTGTTCGACGGTGGTCGTCGTGGACAGCGTCTCGACGCGCGCGCCGTTGAGGACGATGAGGTTCTTCAGCGTCAGCGGCACGTGCGGGACGAGCTTCGCCGTCGCGCCGCGCACGAGGATGCTCTTCCCCTGATAGGTCGCGACGTCGGACGAGGTGACGGCCTGGATGCGGTCGTCGATGCTGATGTCGACCGTCACGAGCTCGATCGGAATGGTGAGCTGCACGTCGTGCTCGCTGTTCGCGTCGCTGACGATCGCGGTGAGCGAGTACGGAGTGCCTGCGGCCGGCGTGGCGAGCGTGACCGCCGCCTGGTAGGTGTCGGTGGTGCCGACACGTGAAGCGACAACCGGATCGGTGACGCCGGGGATGACGAACTTCACCGCCGTGACGGCGATGTCGTCGGTGGCCTTGACCTGCAGCGTGACCGGAAGGCTGCTGCCCGCGGGGAAGGTCGCCTTGTCGACGGGACAGAGCCACGCGCCCTTCGGCACGGTCGGGTCGTTGACGCCGATGTAGACGATCTCGACGGAGGTCGAGACGGTGTTGCCGTGGTAGTCGGTGGCGGTGATGGTGATCGGGATGCGCGTGTCGACGTTCTTCGCCGGTACGGTGATCTGGCCGGAGGAGTAGCTCCAGGTGTGCGCCTGCACGCCGGGGATGACGAGCGTGCTGTTGGTGGCCGGGACGGTGATGACCTGGCCGTCGAAGGCGAAGGTGACGGACTTGACGCCGCTCTCGCTGTCCCCGACGAGGGCGACGATCTGGTACTTCGTGCCGATGGCGTAGCGGGTCTCGGCCGCGGGCGAAACGGAGATGACGGCGGGATTGACGGCGTCGGCGAGGACGGTGAGCGTGCTGCTCGCGGTCCCCTTCTGGCCGCGCACATCCGTCACTGCGGCACTGAACGTCGCCGTCGTTCCTTCCTTCAGGGTCGACGGAAGATCGAAGTCGAAGCTGGCCGGTTGCCACGGCGTCTCGACGCCGAGGCGCGTCATCTGCTTGACGAGCGACCTGGTCCACGCCGAGCCGTCGCTCTGCGTGCCGCTCGCGTCGATCTGCACGGTGGCGAAGGTTCCTTCGTCATCGAAGGAAACGGAGGCGTTGACGCGGTTGCTGGCGTACGCCGACTGCGGCGTCAGCGTGACGGCCACGTTCTGAGGCGGCTTGTTCGGCTTGACCTGCCAGGTGATGGTGGCGGGATCGCTGATGTTGGTCGACTGATCCGTCGCGATCGCCCGCAACGTGAGCGTCGATCCACCCTCGGGCACATCCGGCCCGACGAACGTGTACGAGAACGGCGCGGTGGTCGTGGTGTAGAGGAAGGTCTGCGCCGTTCCGTCCATCCGGAAGTAGTCGACGCGTGCGACGTCGGTGGCCGGGCTGTTGTCGGGGTTCGTCAGGTTGACCTTCAGCGCGTACTGCACGCCGGAGATCAGCGGGAAGGTGTCGGGGACCGGCGAGACGAGGGTCACGACCGGCTTGTTGAGATCGAAGGAGAAGAAGTGGAACGTCTGCTCCGGCGCGGGATTGCCCTGCAGGTCGCGGACGCCGGAGAAGACGACGCGGTAATACGACTGCTGTTCGATGGCGTCGTCGGGCGCGAAGTTGAGCGTGAGGCCGGTGGCCGGATCGACGTACGCCCGACCCGGCTTCTCCGCGAGGATCGTGCCGCCCGGACCGGCGGCGCTGATCTTGTAGAGGTGGAACTGGGCGCCATTAGCAGGGCCGCCCGCCTGCCATGACGTGGCGTCGATCGGCTCGTTGAAGGTGAAGACGAAGGTGGTCGCCGCCTGCAGCGGCGTGGTGACCGCCGGATTGACCTTGACGACGTGCGGCTCGGCGTAATCGGAGGTGATGAAGCTGCCGCCGCGCGTGGCCGGCATCTTGTTGCCGGTGAGATCGCGGATCTCGCCCGACACGATGATGCGATAGAGCGTGTTGCTCTTCAGCGGAAACTTCTCCCCCGGCGCGGTGGGAGGAGGCGTCATAGTGACGGTGTACGTGCCGTCGGTGTTGTTGACCGCGCTGAAGCTGCAGTTGAGCGGCGACGAGCTGTCCGCCGGCACGAGCTGGATGTACGAGTTGTTGATGTAGTTGCTCGCCACCTGCTCGCTGAAGACGAAGCGGAGCGTGGCGTCGGGCGATACGTTCTGCGAGCCGTCGGAGGGGAAGAAGCTGACGAGCTGCGGCGGCGTGGCGTCGAGCCGCACGTTCGGCAGCGTGATGAGCTTCGAGGCGTCGTTGAGGGTGACGAAATACGACTGACGCGCGCCGACCGTGACGTCGTCCGGTCCCATGTAGACGAGGCCGACGCTCGTGTTCGTGGGGATGCCCTGGAAGCTGTAACGGCCGTTGGAATCGGTCAGCACTTCGAGCACGCGGCCGAAGTTGGCGATGACGCGCGTGCCGACCGACGGCCCGCCCGTCTCCGCCTCGACGTAACCGGTCACGCCGGCGTAAGCACCGAGGGTGATGGAGACGACGGCCGGTGTCGATTGACTGGAAAGCGTCGCGGTGCCCGATCCGGAGAACGCGCCGTCGACGGTCACGGCCTGCACGTAAACGGTGCCGAGGCCGATGCCGCTGGCGACGGCGACGCCGCTCGCGTCGGTGTAAACGGTGGCGGAACGTCCGCCGCCCGACACGTTGACGCGCGCGTTGGCCGCCGGCGACGACGCCTGCATCACGTGCACTTCGACGTTGCCGTACGCCGGGAAGACGAGCTTGAGAGGATTGGCGGAGTTGCCGGTGGGGAACGAGCCGTTGTAGCGGATCTCGCGTCCCTGGCCGCCGATCTCTTTCACGTAGATCGCATACGGCGCGTTGCGGAACAGCCCCGGCATCTGGAAGTTGTTCCCCTGCAGGCTGCGCATGAATTCGTTGTCGCGCTGCGTGACGTCGATGTTGACGATCGAGGCGAGGATGTTGGAGTTGCCGCCGTTGTCGGCCGGGAGATAGACGCCGGCGTAGAGCGTGTCGGTCGGCTCGAGCTGGAGCGCGACGTACGGCTCGGGATCGGCCTGCGAGAGGTTGCGCGAGGCATGCGCGCGCCGGTTGGTCAGCGTGTCTTTGGCGTCGAGCGAGAAGGTTCCTTCGCGGACACCTTCGAACAGGAAATCGCCGCTGACTTCCGTGCTGGTACGTGTGCTGTAGTTGAACGCGGTGAGGGTGACCGGCGCCCCCGGAATGCCCGCGCCGCCGGCCTCGGGGTCGCTCAGCTTGCCCGTGACCTTGCCGCTGAAGACGAGATCGATCCGCACCGGCGTGTCGGTATTTGCGGCGATGTTGAAGGAGGCGGTGGTGCTGCCGGAACGGCCGAGGGCCTTGGAGTACGCGGCCGCCGAATAGTTGCCGACCGGGAGTTGATCGAAATGCGCGATGCCGTTGCCGTCGGTGGTCGCGAAGTCAAAGACCGACCCTCCGCGATAGATCGTGACCTCGGCGTTATAAACCGCGGCGCCGAGGTTGTTCGGATCGGTGACGTTGACGGTGACGGAGCCGAAGCCGGTGGTGCCGATGCCGACATACGCCGTCAGCCGCTCCCCTTCCTGGCTCAGCGTGCCGGTCCACGATCCGCGGTTCTCCTGGTTGTTCGGATCGGAGGCGGTGACGCGCAGCGGTCCGGTGAAGAGGTTGTTGATGGAGAAGCGCCCCTGCGCGTCGGCGGTCAGCGGATCGGCGGTCGTGCCGAAGGTGCGCGACGGGAAATCGAACTCGCGCAGCTGGAACCTGGCCAGCGGAACCGGCGCGTTGTCGGAGAGGTCGTTCGGCGTGTCGTCGATGATGTTGTTTGCCGGATTGGTCGGATCGAATTTCTTGAAGCCGGCGTAGACGATCTTGCCGTCGACGCTCCCCTGCGTCCGGAGGATGACCGAGACGTTGTTCACCGGACCGCCGAGGGCCGGCGTCGAGCCGGAGCCGTAGCCGGTGCGGTAGACGCCGTCCTGCGTGATCTCCGCCACGACGCGGAAGCCGGTGCTGGCCGGCTCGTTGAAGAAGACGAAGCTTCCGTCGGGAAGCGTCGCGTACGTGCCCTGATTCTGGCGGCCGTCTTCGATGTGGACGATCGCGCCGGCGACCGGTGTGCGGCCGTCGATGGCGTAGACGTAGCCGCGCACGGTGGAGAGTTTGTTCAGCTGGAGCGTGATCGACTGCACGTCGCCGTCGAATCCGAGCTTGCCGCCCGCTCCGGCGTAGCCGTACACCGGATGCTGGCTGGCGACGGAGTAGGAGGATGTCGCGGCCGGGATTTTGTCGAACACCGCGTAGTCAGCGACGCCGTTCTTCGCCGTGCTGGCCACGACCTCCTTCGTGCCCAGCTGCTGCTCTTCCTCATCCCAGGCGGGATAGGAGATCTTCACGTCGCCGATGACGTCGATGTCGGCGACGAGCTTCACGCGCACGGTCCCCTGTCCTCCGAGGCGGAGGTTGAGCGACGCGACGTGCCCGTTGAACTCGACCCGGGCATTGCCCTGCGCCAACTGGCTGCCGTAGGTGCCGCCGGTGGAGATGGCCCAGATGTTGGTCGTGGTGCCGACCGGCACGTGCGTCATCTGATAGACGCCCGCTCCCGATTCCACGAGCTCCGTTGGCGGATAGCCCGGCTCGATGACGCGCAGTCCGCTGACCGGGAAGCCGGCCGCGTTGTAGACGCGGACGCGGATCGTCCCCTCGCCATATCCACTGGCGGTGGAGATGAAGATCGGGACGTTGTTGACCTTCGTCGGATCGAGCAGCGGCAGGACGGTCGACGCGGAGCGCGTGGACAACGGGTCGTACGCGCTGATGGTGTGGCCGGCGAACGTCGTCGGCACCGGTTGATAGACGAAGTGGCCGTTGGCGTCGGCGGTGACGGCCTGGCCCTTGTCGATCTTCACCAGCGCGCCGGCGACTTTCTCGTATTTGCTCGCGTCGCCCGGATAGAGCGGGTTCTCGCGGACGACGTCGCCTTCGACCGCCGCGAGCGGCACGCTCGGCGCGACGTTGAGGGTCATGGTCACGTCGCGTGTTTCGTCCGCGCCGAGGTCGAAGTCGAGCGCCACGCTCTCCCGCGAGACCGACCATTCGGAGGCCAGCACGGTGACGAATCCGGACGGCACTTTCGTGAACTCGAATTTGCCGGCGGAGTCGGTGAAGCCGTCGATGAGGCCGTAGCCCTGGCTGTACACACCGACGTGTGCACCGGGCACCGGCGCCTGCGTGTCGGAGCGGAGCACGATGCCGCGCACCGTGGCCACGCCGGGGAACGGACGGCGATAGATCGACAGGTCCTTGACCAGCACCTGTCCCGGCGTCTTGATCTCCGAGGCGCCGAAGGTGACGTTGCCGTCGGTGTCGGTGGCGCTGAAGGTCAGCGGGCCGACCGGCAGGTCTTCGATCTTGTAGAAACCGGTGGCGTCGGTGGTGCCGGTCCGGAACTGATCGAACATCGTGCTGCCGATGGCGACGCGCGCGTTGGCCACGACTTCGCCGTTGTCGTAGCGCACGTATCCCTGCGCGCTGCCGCGGCCGAGGAAGACGAGATTGACGAAGTGAACGCGGCCCGGCAGGCGGACGGCGCCCTCGACCTTCGTCTCTTTTCCTTCCGTCGTGATCGCCCGCAGGATGTAGGCCCCCTGGATGCCGAGGTCGATGTCGCGCGGGACGAACTCGAAGAGGAAGCTGCCGTCGCCGGCCGCCGACAGGTCGTATTGCGCCGCCCCTTCGGGCTGCAGGACGACCTCCGCGTTCGCGATCGGCGTGTTGTCGCCTTTCAGGACGTGGCCGAAGATGATGCCGCCCGGACGATCGTTGTCGATCACCGGCGTCACCGGCTGGGAGAAGTTGACGGCGACGCCGGTGAGCGGATCGAGGACCGGATCGACGGTCATGGAGTACGACGCGTTCTGCGAGAGCGCGTGATCGAACGTGACGTTGACCACCCGTTCGTCGCCCTGCAGCGCCGCGGCCGACATCGGACGATTGCCGGTGTAGTTCACGCCATCCTTGTTCAAAAGGATCTGCGCGTGGAACTTCGTCAGCCAGTCGCCGCCCTCGGCGAGGGTCACCGGACGGCTGAAGAGCACCGAGACTTTGTGCCCCTGATCGTCGAGATGCATGTCCTGCCGCGCGCCGATGAGACGGATCGCATCGGGCAGAACGGAGACGACGGTGGGGACAGCGGCGATGCCGCCGACATCATCGCGAACGCTCAGCTGCTGATTGCCGCGATCGATGGCCAGCGTCAGCGTCTTTCCCGCCGTGCCGTTGATGTCGACGTGCGCGCGCAGCAGCGAGCCGTCATTGGTGTTCGGATAGATGACGTCGAGCGAGATCGACCCGGTGGTCGATGGCGTGATGCCCAGCTCGAGCGCCGAGGTCCAGCGCCCGACGATGGCGATCTGTCCGTTCTTGAATGTCGAGAGATCGCCGTACGGCACATTCCGCACCCATCCGCCGGTCGCCTCGTTCGCCACGCTCATCATCGCGCCCGACGGCAACGCCTTCACCGACAACTCGGCCGGACCTTGCACGAGCGCGAGCGTGTATCCGGCGCGATGTGCCGTCGTCGAGGCGAAATGCGTCACGAACGCATTGACGTCGGTCACACCCTTCTCGAGCTCGCGAACGACCGACGCGCCGGCGGCGCGTCCGCTCTTTTCCTGGCGGCGCAGGTCGTCCCATTCGCGCAGGTCGACGGCGTTGCCGAGGAGGTCGAGCGACATGTGGGCCATCGAGTCGCGCGGCTCTTCGCCGAGGTAGATGCGCTGGCCGGCGCGGGCGATGTCGACCGCGCGCGCGAAGACGTCGGTCTTGATCACGCGGGGATGCGACGCCAGCGCCTGCGTCAGCGGCGCGGTGGCCAGGCTGTAGCCGAGTCCGAGGAGCTGCAGGTTCGGTGAGATCAGATCCTGACTGACGTACCTCGCGTAGTACGGCATCAACAGCGTCACGGGTGAGAGCGGGATGCCGCTCTCGCTGACCCCCATGAACAGCTGCACCGACGCCGTGATGTTGTCGTCGCTCAGACTGCCGGCGGTGGCGAATACGTGTCCGGTGATGCCGGGCCGCAGCTTGTACTCGATCATCCGCATCTCGCCGGGCGGGATGGTCAGGTCGACGAACTCCGGCGTCTCGTCGAGGCGGCAGACGTTCGCCGTCGGGTTCACCGAGCAGGCCTGCATCAGGTTCGTGACGTGAATCGTCTGCGGCACCGCGCTCATGTTCGTGATGAACGAGTAGGTCGAGTAGTCGACCCCTTTGCGCACGGTGTCGGGATGCGAGAAGTTGATGTTGAAGCGCGGGTCGTGCACGACGATCGTCGACCGCACGGTGCCCTTGAGCGGGAAGTCGGCCTGCCCCGGCGACTTGTAGGTGGCGTGGACTTCCACTTCCAGCGTGTGCGTGCCGGGCTTCAGTCCTTCCAGCGTCCACTCCGCGCTTCCCTTGGCCTGCGCCACGAGGAAGGTGACGCCGGTGGTCGGATCGACGATGGGAACGGGCTGGTTGAACGCCACCGGCGGCAGCGACTTCACGGTGCGCAGCTCGGCCGGCGTCTTGATGACCGCGTTGACGCTGTCGAGCGTGACGCTCGAGCCGTCGGGCGCGCCGTTCGTCACCATCAGCGTGACGGCGAAGAACTGGTGCAGCACCGCGAGGTTGTTCGGGATGATCAGCGCCGCGGGGATGGAGGGACGGCCGCCGCCCCCTTTCTCCTTCTCCTGTTCGGGAGGGAAATCGGCGCCCGGACCGAGCTCGAATCCCTCGATGCCCGGCGGCGACCAGCGCGGCGGCGTGATGATCTTGACCGGCGGAAGCACGTACTCGGCTTCTTTCGCCAGCGGCCGCACTTCATGCGTGCGCTTGTCGATGACGACCGGGAACGGGATCTCGACGACCTTGCCGTCGACGAAGAAGGAGAAGGTGTATTCGAAGACTTCGAAGTTGCGCTCGTCGATGGTGATGCCGCGCGCCCGCAGTTCTTCGGGGGTGAGCTGCCGGACCTTGACCGTGGTCTGCAGAAGGTTCGAGACGGTGATGGTGGCGACGGAGGGAGTGGCCGGCTGAAGGAAATCGCTCCCCTTCATCAGCCGGATGTTCTGCAGGAAGTAGACGCCTTCGCGCGGCAGGCCGGGGATCTGGAACTTGTGGCCGGGCGCGGTCTCCAGGCGGATCGGCGTGTCGAGACCGGGGCCGCTCAACTCGCCGACGGCGAGGAGGCCTTCGATGTTCGGCGCGTCGTCATTTTGCTTGCCGCCGAACTCGGTCTGCACCGTGGCCGGGATGTCGATGCCGGTGGTGGCCGAGACGGTGATGACGCGCAGGCCGACTCCCTGGATCTGAAGATCGGCGGAGATGATGCCGTCGGCATACGCCGAAATGTTGCCGGCGAAGCCGAGGAGAAAAAGAAGGGCGATCCGTCGCAGAGACTGCATCCAGAAACCTCTGATCGTTCGTGGCGCTAGGGAGTTTTGGTGAGGCCGTCGAGGGGAAGGCGATCGATGGCGTCGATCATCCGGCTGGTCTTGAGCAGTCGCGATTCGACGAGCTTCGCTCCGGCCGGAATGGCGACGAGGTCGGCGGGCGGCACTTCATCGCCGACGCGTACGACGACGTCGCGATACTCCGCCTGCTGCCCTTCCACTTCGAAGCGGAAGACCTGCTCGACGGGAAGACCGTAACGCTCCGCCGCTTTCGCGCCGCCCGTCGATTGCGAGGCGACGGCGGGCGCGCGCCCCCTCGCCGCGGACGCGATGGCGGCGTCTTCTTCTTTCGGATTGGCAGGAAAGGCGGAGCCGCTGATGACGTCGAGCGCGTCTTTGGAGAGCGAGACGCTGCCGTCGATTCCGATGCGGACGTGGCGGGTGACCGCGGCGTCCTGGCGGTCGGCTTCGAAGACCTCGGTGCTGCGCGCGGAGAGCGCGCCGACGCGTCCGACCTTGCGCAGCTCCCACGCCTGCTTGCTCTGCGGCGTGGCCTGAAGCGCGCGCGGATTCAGCGCCTTCGCCACCTGGTCGAAGCGCGAGATGCTGTACGTCCCGCCCTCCCGGTCGATCTCCGTGATCTCGCTCTTGTCGTAGTCGGCGACCGTCGTGATCGGCCCGCGCACGGTGATGACGCGGTTGCCGTAGCAGTACTGCTCGACCGTCGTCGTGCCGCCGCCGATCGATTCATGAACGCGGCGCGTCAGATGGAGCGGAGTCGGAAAAAGGGCATCCGCCGCCAGAAGCGGAAGGGAGGCGAAGCCGAGAAAAACGAGAAAAAACGACAGAGTCCGGTGAAGGCGAGGGCTCACGCAGATCTCCTTCAAGATTGCTATAAGTCCGTAATTTTTAACGTAAAGACGTTCAGACGTTAGGTTGTCTGGACGGGGGATCCTGAATGAATGTGCCGCGCAGATTAGTCAATAAGGAACTTAAAGGCAACAGTTCTGTTACGACGTGCGGGCGAGGCGGGACATCGCCACGAGCACGCGCCGGGCGTCGTCGCGCGAGCCGACCGGCTCGGTGAAGGCGATGCGCGCGCCCTTCATCCCCTCGTTCGTCCGGACGCGAACGGTGAACCCGAGACGGTCGCAGGCGACCATCGTCGCCTCCTGCGCGTCGAGGCCGGCGAAATGGCGGGCGATGTCGCGCAGCGCGCCGGCGTGATCGGCGTTCATGTGCTCGATGATCCCCGCGGCGTAGTCGACGAGCGGATCGGCCTCCGCGGTGCGGTAGTCATCCGCGCCGACCCACCCCATCACGCCGAAACCGCCGACGAAGTAGACGTCGGTGACGTCGAGGCGGAAGAAGCCGAAGTCGGAGAAGTCGACCCAGTACTTCGCCGTCGGATGGCGCGCCAGGTAGAGCTCGCGCGATTCACCCGACGTCCGGCTGACGTTGCCGAGGAGCGTCGCGCGCGGCGATCCGAGCGGATCGGCCTCGGCGCCGCTCTGCATGACGAGGAGACTGGCGCGCGGATCGGCGAGGAGGTTCTGCGTATGGATGGCCATCCCGCTGATCAGAAAGATCGGCGCGCCGTCGTTCGCGAGCGCGTACGGCATCACCGAGGCGAACGGAAAGCCGGAATGCTTCACCGAGTTCGTGGCCAGCGTCCCGACCCTCTCGCTCACCAGCAGCGTGCGCGTCCGCTCGGCGTGACTCGGCTCGGAGCCGGGCGGGGGCGGCGGGGACGAGGAAGCGTGCTCGGTCATGCGCGCAGTATGAGGCCGTCTCGAGCGAGGGGTGCGGACGTCTCGTCCGCACAGCCGGCGCCGTTCGCCGGCTTCCGTTACGCCAACACGAGCGGACGAGACGTCCGCTCCCCTCTTATGAGACGGCCTGCCTGCCTCAGTCCTGAGGGCGTTTCCCTTCCCTTCACGGGGGAGGGATTTACCTCCCCTCCATACAAAAATCATTGAATTCCTCCAGAAAACGTGCAAAATGCGCGTCTCCCCGGTTTCTCTACAACCCGCGCAACGACCCACACCCGTACGGAGGAATGATGATTCGTCGCCCCCTCGGCCTCGTGCTCCTGCTCTGCGTTTGCCTTTTCCCGGTGACCCTGTTTGCCCAGCAGAAAACGATCCTGTTCGAAGCCATGCACGCGCAGACGGCCGGCAATGCCGACTGGACGCTGGATGAAGATTCGTGCGGCACGGCCCAGCGCCTCCCCACCCCCGATCAGGCGGGAATCACCTCGTCGACGGCCGAGACCTACTGGTCCGGCGGCTTCTCGGCGATGGGCGTCGACCTGGTGAAGAAAGGCTTTCACGTCGAGAGCCTCCCGGCCGGCGGCCGCATCACGTACAACGACACCACCAACGCGCAGGACCTGAAGAACTACAACGTCCTCGTGCTCCCCGAACCGAACACCCGCTACACCGCGGCGGAGATCACGGCCATCCGCAGCTTCGTGCAGAACGGCGGAGGCCTCTTCATCATCGCCGACCACGCCGGCGCCGATCGCAACAGCGACGGCTGGGACGCGCCCGAGATCTTCAATGAGCTGATGGGCAGCCCGAGCGTCTTCGGCATCACCTTCAACGCCACCTCCACCGACACCGCGTTCGGCTGGTTCGACAACCACCCGGACGACAACTACACGACCGACACGACCTCGCCGATCATCTTCACCGGCACCTACGGCAACCCGTCCGCCGGCCGCGGCCTCGGGCTCTTCGGCTCGAGCTCGATGACCATCAGCGGCGCGGCGAAGGCGCACATCTGGAAGACCGGCGTGGCCAAGGGCTCGACCACCGGCGCCACGTTCGCCACGTCGACCTACGGCACCGGCCGCGTGGCCGCCGTCGGCGATTCGTCGACCGGCGAGGACGCGACCAACGGCTGCGGACACACCACCTACCTCGGCTACAACGATCCGGCCTGGGACAACGGCCTGATCTTCGCCAACGCCGTCTCCTGGCTGGCCAACGGCACGGGCGGCGGCGGCGGCGACACGACGCTGCCGACCGTTTCGGTCACTTCGCCGACCGCCGGCTCGACGGTCAGCGGCACGGTCTCGATCAACGCCACGGCCAGCGACAACGTCGGCGTGACGAAGGTCGAGTTTTACGTCGACGGCGCGCTCCGCTCCACCGACACGACTTCGCCGTATTCGTGGAGCTGGAACACGACGACGTTCGCCAACAGCGCGCACACGATCGTGGCCAAGGCCTACGACGCGGCGAACAACATCGGCTCGTCGGGCAACATCAGCGTGACGGTCAACAACACGACGCAGTCGCAGCAGTTGCTGGCGAATCCCGGATTCGAGAGCGGTAACGTCTCGTGGACGGCGAGCAGCGGCGTGATCGACAGCTCGACCGGCGAGGCGTCGCACAGCGGCTCGTGGAAGGCGTGGCTCGACGGCTACGGCTCCGCGCACACCGATTCGATCCTGCAGGCGGCGACCATTCCGTCGACCGCGACGACAGCGACGCTCAGCTTCTGGCTGCACATCGACACCGCGGAAACCGGATCGACCGTGTACGACACGCTGAAGGTACAGATCCGCAATACCTCCGGCACCGTCCTGGCGACGCTGGCGACGTACTCGAACGCCAACGCCGCGAGCGGCTACACGCAGAAGTCGTTCAACGTCCTGACATACAAGGGACAGACGATCCAGGTCTACCTCCTCGGCGTCGAGGACGGGACTCTTCAGACGTCGTTCGTGGTGGATGATTTCGCGCTGAACGTGCAGTAAAGCGACAAGCTGGAGAGCTTGTCCTACGTGACGTAGGACAAGCTCTCAGCTTGTCCGCTACTTCGTCACCACCACCGTAATCGGACTCACCGGCGTCGCCGGATCACTCGCGGCGATCACGAACTTCGAGCCGTCGCGCGTCACGTCGTAGGCCTGGGAGACGCCGAGGTAGCCGACTGACATGGTCGTGGCAAAGAGCGGCTGCGGCGTGCCGGCGTCGAACGACGCGCCTTTGCGCAGCGGGACGGCCATCAACCGCTTGTCGGCCGAAAGATAGAACAGCTCCTCTCCATCACTCCGCCAGCGCGGCTGCTCGCCGCCGCCGGTCGAGACCTGCCACTTCGCGCCGGTGGCGGGGAACGGCTGCACGTAGACCTCGATGCCGCCCGACTCGCTCGAGGCGTACGCGACGTAGCGGCCGTCGGGCGAGAACTGGGCCTGCGATTCGTCGGCGTTCGTGGCTATGTATTGAGCGGACGAGACGTCCGCTCCCCTCATCGTCAACATCTGCATGTCGAGTCCCGTCTGCGAGTTCTCGCTGCGATAGAGCAGAGTTTGGCCGTCCGGCGACCAGCTGTGCGCGTAGTGCGACGACTCCGGGCGCGGCATGAGCGGCTGCTCGTCGCCGCCGCTGGCGAGCTTCTCCGTCAAGGTCTCGACGCCGGAGTGATCGTCGCTGTAAACGACGCGCGTGCCGTCGGCGGACCAGACCGGCGAGTACTGATTTCCCCTGGCGAAGGTGAAGCGCCGCGGCACGCCATCCGCCGTTCCGCAGATCCAGATGTGATTCAGACCCTCTTCCGGATCGAAATGCCCGAACGCCAGGCGCGTCCCGTCGGGCGAGAGCGACGTCCCTTCGTATTCGCCCGGGTCCCACACCGTCCCGATGCGATTGCCCTTCCGGTCGAACCAGGCGATGCGCATGTTCAGCGTCGCGTGCCGGCGATAGGCGATCACGCCGTTCGCCGACGCGGTGACCGGCACGTAGGCGCGGTCGATGTAGTAGACCATTCCGTCGGCGATCGACTGCGGGTCGCCTTCCACCTGCAGCGACGCCGGATTGAAACGCTGACGCACGAGCACGCCGTCGCGCACGTAGAGCAGCTCGTCCGGCGGCGCGAAGGCGATGCTGCCGCGCGAGGCGACGACGCGCTTCATGACCCTGGGATCGTCGAGCGAGCTGGCGTAAACCCCTTCCTCGTTCGGGTTCTGATTCTGCTGGATGAAGAGGAAGTGATTGCCGTCCGGAAGGAAGACCGGCCAGCGATGCGAGTACCCATCGCCGCTGGCAGCCGTGATCTGCGCCGGCTGGCCGCCGCCCGCGTTCACGCGCCAGAGACCGCTGTTGCTGCCCGGCGCGAAGATGATGACGCCCGAAGGCGCCCACGTCCCGCCCCGTCCGACGGCGGCGTCGCAGATCGTCTGCGCCGCTCCGTCGGGAATCGTCATCCGCTTCATCTTGCCGCCGGAGAAGAAGGCGAGCGAGCGGCTGTCGGGTGACCAGAACGGGTAGGCCGCCCCTTCCGTCCCCTCCAGCTTCCGCGGCTGGTCGGAGTCGAGTGCGCGCAGCCAGAGGAACGAGCGGCCGTCGGCGCCGATGGCGACGAAGGCGAGGGAGCCGCCGTCGGGCGAGAGGGCGACTCCTCCCCCTTCGCCGAGCGAGGGGAAATCGGAGCCGGCCGGCGGCGTGACGCCGAAGCGAATGATCGATTTCGGCTCGCTCCTGCGCAGATGTCCGCCGAATCCGAGCAGCAGCGCGGCGATGGCGATGAGGGCGAAGAGTCCGGCCGCGGCAATGGCCCACGTCGCGCGCGATTGCTGGCGGCGCCCGAGGACCGGCTTCGGATCTTCGGCGCCGCCGGCGAGCCATTGCAGCGCGAGGCGGATGTCGTGCGCCGCCTGGAAGCGATCGTTCGGGTCCTTGCGCAGGCAGGTCTGCACGATCGAGTCGAAGCGCGCGGGCAACGCCGGTTCGAGCGTCGACGGCGGCGGCGGATCGTCGTGGATCAGCATCGCGATCAGCGCCGCGTTCGAGCCGGCGCTGAAGGCCCGCGCGCCGGTAGCCATCTCGTAGAGGATCGCCCCGAAAGAGAAGATGTCGGTGCGGGCGTCGATCGACTTTCCTTCCAGCTGTTCGGGGGCCATGTACGGGACCGTGCCGAGGAGCATGCCGGCGGTGGTCAGCGGCTGGCGGCGCGTCGTCTGGTCGCCGGTGCCGAAGAGAAAATTCTCGTCGTCCTTCGTCGTCCACTTCGCCAGGCCGAAGTCGAGCAGCTTCGCGCCGCTGCGCGTGAGCACGATGTTGCCCGGCTTGAGATCGCGATGGACGATGCCGGAGCGGTGCGCGCGGTCGAGCGCGTCGGCGATGTCGATGGCGTATCGATAGACCTCCTCCAGCGGCAGCGGACCGGAGTTGAGGCGGTCGGCGAGCGTCTGCCCCTCGAGGTACTCCATCACGATGTACTCGAGCCCTTCGTGCTGGCCGACGTCGAACAGCGTGCAGATGTTCGGATGCGACAGCGACGAGATGGCGCGCGCCTCGCGCTCGAAACGGCGGCGGAGATCGGGATCGCTGGAGAGATGCGACGGGAGGACCTTCAGCGCCACGGTGCGGTCGAGCCGTGTGTCCTTCGCCTTGTACACCTCCCCCATTCCGCCCTCCGCGACGGGGGAAATGATTTCGTAAGGACCGAAGCGCGTTCCGGAAGGAAGTTGCACCGTAACTAACTCTACGTCATCCCGAGCGTGATAATGCCGCCATGCGCTGGTTCACGCTCTTCCTTCTCACCCTCATCACGCTCGCCGTCCTCGCCGCGCCGGTCTTCATCCTCCATCCGTTCAAGGAGGAGACGCTGCGCGGACTGACCGTCGCCTACGCCCTGAAACGCTGGGGCCTGCTCATCGATCTGCTCGCCATCGCCGCGGCGATCGCTGTGGCGATGCGGCTCTGGAGCGGGCGGTGGTGGCGGAAGGCGGCGCTGTCATTCGCCGTCATTGTGATGATCGCGGCGAGCGCGCTGGCGCGGTTCAATCACTTCGAGAAGATGTTCCGGCCGCTGCCGCAGCCGAAGTACGCGGCCGCGCCGGAGGCCGCGTTCGTCGACGCTGACGACATGGTGATGACCGTCGCGCACGGCGCGGAGGCGGCGGCGTATCCGATCCGGCAGCTCGCGTATCACCACATCGTGCAGGACGTCGTCGGCGGCTTGTCGCTCGTCGTCACGTATTGAACGCTCTGCCACACCGGTCTGGTGTGGGAGGCGATGGTCGACGGCAGGACGCTGCACTTTCATCTGAACGGCATCAACAACCAGAACTTCATCATGCGCGACGAGGAGACCGGCTCGTGGTGGCAGCAGGTCACCGGCCGGGCGATCTTCGGTCCGATGAAGGGGAAGAAGCTGACGCTCGTGCCGATGGACGAGCTCTCGTTCGCGCTCTGGAAGCGCGAGCATCCGGCGGGCCGCGTCCTCCGTCCCGATCCGACGGTGAAGGAGTACGAGTCGAAGGATTGGGAAGCGCACATCGCGAAGCTGCCGCTGGCCATCCACGCGCGCAGCAAGCGCCTCCCCGATCGCGAGATCGTCGTCGGCGTCAGCCTCGACGGCGAGGACAAGGCATATCCGATGAGCAGCGTCATCGCGCAGAGTCCGGTGATTGACACGGTCGGCCGCACGAAGATCGTTCTTCTCGCGGCGGATGACGGCCGTTCGATCCGCGCGTTCGAGCGCGGCAATGTCGAGCTGTTCCGCAACGGCGACAAGCTCTTCGACGCGAGCGGAACGGAGTGGGACTTCGGCGGAAAGTCGGCGGCCGGCGCGCAGCTGCGGCCCGTGCCGCTGCTGAAGGACTACTGGTTCGATTGGGAGAACTATCACCCGAAGACGGTCGTCTACGCGCGTCACTGAGCCGCAACCGTCGTTGCAAAAAACTCTCTGCTAAACTCGGTTTTCCATGCGATTCCCAAAAGTTGTCGCCGCAGTGAGTGTCCTGCTTTGCCTCACCATCCAGGCGCAAGAAAAGCCCCTTCACAAGTTCCTGCCGATCGAAGACAAGTCGAACGTGTCGCTGGCCTATGACTGGCTCGACATCGCCGAGGAAGTCACCGCGAGGGAACATGACGCGCACAGTCCGCGGCCGACCATCGGCTCGCGCATGCTCGCCATCTGGGCCACCGCGATGTACGACGCCTGGGCCGCCTATGACGCGAAAGCCGTCGGCTCCCGCCTCGGCGGAAGCCTGCGCCGCCCCGAGAACGAGCGGACGCTGGAAAACAAGAAAAAGGCCATCAGCTACGCGTCGTATCGCGCGCTCCTCTTCAACTTCCCGGAGTCGAAGAGCTATCTCGACGACGAGATGCGCAAGATGGGCTACGACCCGGCGATCCAGTCGATCGATCCGGCCAAGCCCGAAGGGGTCGGCAACCTCGCCGCGCAGGCGGTCATCGACTACCGGCGCCACGACGGCGCGAACCAGTTCGGCGATGAAGTCGGCGGCAACGGCACGCCGTACGGCGACTACACCTACTACGTCCCGGTCAACCCGCCCGACAAGATCATCGATCCCGATCGCTGGCAGCCGATCACCTTCACGCTCAAGGACGGCCGGAAGATCACGCCGAACTTCCTCACGCCGCACTGGTATCGCGTGAAGCCGTTCGTCATCGACAACAGCGCGCAGTTCCGTCCCGGTCCGCCGCCGAAGACGACGACGGACAACGAGATGTTGAAGAAAGAAGCGGACCAGGTGCTCAGCTACAACGCGAACCTGACCAAGCAGCAGAAAGCGGTGGTCGAGTTCATGCGCGACGGACCGCGCTCCACGGGGCAGAGCGGACACTGGCTCCGCTTCGCGCAGGATGTCTCGCGCCGCGACAGGCAGACGCTCGACCAGGATGTGAAGCTCTACTTCGTCGTGGCGAACGTGGCGTTCGACGCGTTCATCTCCTGCTGGGAGACGAAGCGCTACTACGACTCCTCGCGGCCCTGGACGCTGATCCACTACTACCACAAGGGCGAGCAGCTCACCGGCTGGGCCGGCACGCACGGCGGCACGAAGACGATGCCGGCGGAGCAATGGTGTCCGTATTCGCCGGAGTCGTTCATCACGCCGCCCTTCCCCGGCTACACCAGCGGCCACGCCACGGTCAGCGGCGCCTGCTCGAAAACGATCGAGCTCTTCACCGGCAGCGACGTCTACGGCTTCGCCGAACGCCGCAGGCACTGCGAGCTGACCGAGGACATGCCGGGCGATTACGTCATGCTCGACATGCCGACCTGGAGCTCCACCGCCGAGATGGCCGCGCTCTCCCGCGCGCTGGGCGGCTATCACATCCCGTACGACAACAACGTCGGCCTGAAGGTCGGCCGCGAGCTCGCCACCTGGAGCTGGCCGAAGTACCAGGAGTACTTCAACGGGACGGCGAAGGTGAGGGAGTAGTTGCCGGTGCTGGTTGCCGGTTGCTGGTTGCCGGTTGCCAGTTACCGAAGGCAACCGGAAACCCGGCAACCGGAAGACTCTACTCGCACGAACGTGGCGGCGTACCGCGGCGAGTCTTCACTGATGTACGCCGCAGCCGATTCGAGATTTGACCAGGCGGGATCAGTCCAACTCACTCGCCAAGCCACTTCGCCATCCGCCGCTCGACATCGTCCTGGTCGATGAGCTCACCACGGGCGGCCGCGTCGAGACCGAGTTGCACGGCCTCCTGCACGTAGATGTGGTACTGGATGTCTTCGAACGACGCCTCATCGGGAAGTTCATCCAGGAGACGTTGGACAAACTCTTTCGGCTTACCCATCCCCTGATTCTACGCGCCCGCGTGCTCGGCTGAGTTGCCGGTTGCCAGTTACCAAAGGCAACCGGCAACCCGGTAACCGGCAACCGTTTCAGAACGCCGGCGTAAACGCCTTCAACAGATCCTTCCGCGTCGGCGGCTGGCGATCGCCCTGCGCTCTCCACCGGATCTCCAGGATCTCGTCGACGAGCGTCGGGTTCTCCACCTGGTACAGGACGCCGGTGGTCACGACCTCCGTCTCGCTCACGTACGCGGCGGACGACGCCTTGCTCGTCCGGTCGTAGTCGGCCGGCAGCGTCTTGAGCTTCGCGCGGATCTCCTTGTGCTGGTCGTCGCCGCGCCAGGTGACGCAGGGCGAGACGATGTTGAGGAACGAGAAGCCTTTGTGCGCGATGGCCTGCTTCATCAGCTCGGTCGTCCCCTTCACGTCGCCGCTGAACGCGCGGCCGACCCAGGTCGCGCCGAACGAGATGGCCAGCGCGCACGGATCGACCGCCGCCTCCGGATTGCCGTACGTCGTCGACTTCGTCTTGTCGCCGGTCGGCGTCGTCGGAGCGGCCTGCCCCTTCGTCAATCCATAGATCTCGTTGTCCATCATGATGTACGTCAGGTCGGTGTTGCGCCGCGCGGTGTGGAGGAAGTGATTGCCGCCGATGGCGATGCCGTCGCCGTCGCCCCCCACCGCGATCACGTTGAGCGCGGGCGAGGCCAGCTTCACGCCGGTGGCGATCGGCAGTCCGCGTCCGTGCAGCGAGTTGAAGCCGTACGACTCGACGTAACCGGGAAGGCGCGACGAGCAGCCGATGCCCGACACGACCACCGTGTCATGCGGCTCGAACTTCAGTTCCGCCAGCGCGCGATAGAGCGAATTGAGGACGCCGAAGTCGCCGCAGCCGGGACACCACACCGGCTTCAGATCGGTCTTGTAACTGAGTGGCGAGTAGCCGTTCATGCCGTCACCTCCGCGTACAACTTCACCTGATCGATGACCTCGCTCACCCGCAAGGCGCTGCCGCCCGAACGCGCGTAGACGTGCGTCCGGTTCTTCGGCAGGTCGCCCTGCGTCCGGAGGTAGTTGTAGAACTGCTTCGAGTAGCTGAGCTCCATCACCACGAGCTGGTCGCACGCGGCGATGAACTTCTCCAGCTCCGCCAGCGGCAGCGGCATGAGCAGCTTCGGCACGAACGCCGCCACGCGCATCCCTTCGGCGTTGAGCTTCTCCACCGCCTCGCGCACCGGGCCGGTCGACGATCCCCAGCAGAGGATCCCGATCTCGGCGTTCTGCGGACCGAACCGCGTGAACAGCCGGCTGTACTTCTTCGCGATGGCGTCGAGCTTGTGGAAACGCTTCTCGTTCATCCGCTCGTGCACGATGTGCATCGAGTTCGGCCGTCCCTGCTCGTCGTGCTCGAGACCGTTGGTCTGGTACATGCCGCCCGGCTGGCCCGGAACGGTCATCGGTGAGACGCCGTCGTCGGTCAGGCGATAACGCTTGTAGTCGGTGAGGTCGTGCGCCAGGCGCCGCTCGACGACTTCATGCTCCAGCGATTCGGCGGCGATGGTCTCGCGGCGCTGGGCGATCGACTGATCGCTCAGCACGATGACCGGGACCTGGAACTCTTCGGCGATGTTGAAGGCGTCGACGGTGACGTGGTACGAGTCCTCGACGTCGTTGCAGGCGATCACCACGCGCGGCGTGTCGCCGTGGCTGGCGTAGAGCGCGTGCATCAGGTCCGACTGTTCGCTCTTGGTCGGGATGCCGGTGGAGGGACCGCCGCGCTGCACGTTGACGATCACGGCCGGGATCTCGGCGATCGACGAAAGCCCGAGGATCTCCGCCATGAGCGACAGACCGGGGCCGGAGGTCGCGGTCATCGATTTCACGCCGGCGAAGGAGCCGCCGACCACCGCGCCGATCGCCGCGAGCTCGTCCTCGGTCTGCAGCGTGCAGCCGCCGATCTTCGGCAGCCAGTCGGCGAGGAAGTGGAGGATCTCGGACGACGGGGTGATCGGATAACCGGCGAAGAAGCGGCAGCCGGCGTCGATGGCCGCCACCGCGCTCGCCTCGTTGCCCGACATCAGGAGGCGCGACGGCGCCTTCTCGTAATGGAGGCGTTTCGCCGGCTTCGGCAGCTCGCTGCAATAGGCGACGCCGCGATCGAACGACGCGAGGTTCGCGTCGATCACCGCCTGCGCCTTCCTGGCGAAGCGCTGCGCGATCGCCGCGCGGATCGCGCCGGCCGGAAGGCCGAAGAGCTCCGCCAGGATGCCGAGGGCGAGGATGTTCTTGCCCTTGGGCGCGAGCTTGTTGAACGGGACGGCGATGACCTGGCGCGTGCCGCCGGAGCTGATCTCGTCCGGCGCCTTGTCGTCCGCTTCGTGCAGGATGAACGCGTCGGGCGACAGCGCGATCTCGCTGCGGAAGCGCGCGAAGTCGGCCCAGTTGAAGACGATCAGCGCGTCGACCGCGTCCGACTGCGCATAGATCCGGGAGGAGCTGATGCGCACCGTGCACGACGACTCACCGCCGCGGATCTGCGGCCCGTAGGCCTCCGTTTTGATGACATGGAGTCCGTCGCGCGCGCAGGCCATGGACAAAATGTCGCCTGCCGCCACCGCGCCGTCCCCGCCGGAACCGACGATGGAAAACGTTGTTTCGCTCATGGCTCATAACGATGCGTTGTGAGCGAACTTCGAGCGATGCGGGGGATCACGGGGGCATGTGAGCGACGTCACAATGCGAGCTGTTGAGCTGTTGAGCGGTTGAGCTGTTGAGGCCTCGACAGCTCGACCGCTCAACCGCTCAACAGCTACTCCCGGGTGACCCCAATCACACCATCACATGACATCCATCATGTGCCGTGGTTCGCACGAGGCGCATATTCGCTGAGACTATGTCTCAACATGCGCAGTCGCTCCTCCTCATCGGCAACCCGAACGTCGGCAAATCGCTCCTCTTCGGCTGCCTGACCAACCGCTACGTCACGGTCTCGAACTATCCCGGCACGACGGTCGAGATCACGCGGGCCAAGGCGGTCCTCGGCGGCGAGTCGCGCGAGGTCATCGACACACCGGGCACCAACGGCCTGATCCCGCAGTCGGACGACGAGCGCGTCGCGCGCGACATGCTCCTCGCCTGCCGCGGCGGCGACGTCGTGCAGGTCGGCGACATGTCGAACCTCCGCCGCACGCTGCTCCTTTCCCTGCAGATCGCCGAGCACGAGGTGCCGTTCACGCTCTGCCTCAACATGAGCGACGAAGCGAAAGAGCGCGACGTCGAGGCCGATCCCGCCGTGCTCTCGGCGATCCTCGGCGTGCCTGTGGTCGCGACCTCCGCCCTGCGCCGCTGGAACATCGAGAAACTGAAGCGCGAGGCGTTGCTGCCGCGCCTGTCGAAGATCCACGCGCCCTATCCCGACATCATTGAAGAAGCGATTGCCGAATCGAGCCTGTCGCGCGGCCTCGCGCTTTCGATGCTCACCGGCGACGAAACCCTCAAGCCTCACCTCGACCCCGAAAAACTCGAGCTCTACGACGCGATCCGCGAGCGCGCGCAATCGCGCATGCCGATCCCCCTCGGCGTGGCGATCGCCAACGCGCGCGTCGCCGCGGTGAACGCGCTCATCGGCACCGCCGCCAGCGCGCCGACGAAAGCGCGCTATGGATTGCGCGACTGGCTCGGCCGCATGTCGATCCATCCGGTCTGGGGCGTCCCGTTCCTCTTCTTCGTCCTCTGGATCGCCTATCTCTTCGTCGGAAAATTCGGCGCCGGCTATCTCGTCGATCTCGTCGAGCACGGCCTCTTCGAGAACTACGTCAATCCGCTCGCCATCAAAGCGATCGATTTCATCCACACGCCGCGCTTCATCCGCGACCTCCTGGTCGGACCGTACGGCGTGATCACGATGGCCCTCACCTACGCCATCGCCATCGTCCTTCCGGTGGTCACGACGTTCTTCCTCTTCTTCGGCGTGCTCGAGGACAGCGGCTACCTGCCGCGACTCGCGGTGATGCTCAACCGCCTCTTCCGCAAGATGGGTCTCAACGGCAAAGCCGTGCTGCCGATGGTCCTCGGGCTCGGCTGCGACACGATGGCCACGCTGACCACGCGCATCCTGGAGACGAAGAAAGAAGCGACGATCGTCACCCTCCTCCTGGCCCTCGGCGTCCCGTGCAGCGCACAACTCGGTGTGATCATGGCCATGCTCGGTCCGCTCGGGCCGGTGGCCATCGCCATCTGGGGCGGCACGATCATCGGCACGATCTTTCTCGTCGGCTGGGCGGCGTCGAAAGTCGTCCCCGGCAACACCGGCGATTTCATCCTCGAGATCCCGCCGGTGCGCATCCCGAAGCTGTCGAACATCGTGATCAAGGTGCTGGCGCGGACGGAGTGGTATCTGAAGGAAGCTGTGCCGCTCTTCATCGTCGGCACGCTGCTGCTCTACGTGCTCGACGCGCTGAAACTCCTCAACGGAATTCAGCGCCTTCTCTCGCCGCTCGTCGTCGGCGCGCTCGGATTGCCCGCCGAGGCCGCGAACGCGTTCGTCATTGGTTTTCTGCGGCGCGACTACGGCGCGGCCGGCCTCTTCTCCATGCAGCGCGCCGGACACCTCACGCCGACGCAGACCGTCGTCGCCCTGACCGTCATCACGCTCTTCATCCCCTGCGTGGCGAACTTCCTGGTCATGCTGAAGGAGCGCGGCCGCCGCGCGGGGTTCGTCATGGCCGCGTTCATCATTCTTTATTCATTCGGCATGGGCGTCGTGCTCAACGCCGCGATCACGATCTTCGGAGTGCGCCTGTGACGCACGAATGCCCGCTCTGCGCGACGGACTTCGAGGAATCGAAGTGCCCCAGCTCGTGCCCGATGTCGCACGGCTGCGCGATGGTGCGCTGTCCGCGATGCGGATACGAGTTCGTGGAAAAGGGCTGGCTCACCCGACTGCTGGAAAGGACATTCACCCATGATTCATCCGCCCGATGACGAAGCGCTGGAGCGCCTCTGGTACGCGCGCGAAGCCGGCCGCGCGGTGGAGTTCGACAACATCGACGACGAGGAGCGCGCGCGCGGCATCGTCCGCCGCCACCGCCTGGCGGAGATCCTCTTCTCGCAGGTGCTGGAGGTCGACGCGCACGACGCTGAGCTCTCCGCGTGCGAGCTCGAGCACATGCTGAGCGAGCGCGTGGTCGACCGGGTCTGCACATTCCTCGGTCACCCTCCCGCGTGCCAGCACGGCAAGCCGATCCCGCAGGGCTCGTGCTGCAAGGTCTACTCGCGCAAAGTCGAGCCGCTCGTCACGCGACTCGTCGACCTCCCGATCGGCGCCAGCGCCGCGGTCGTCTTCATCGCCCCGAAGTCGCTCGCCCGCGTCAGCCGCCTGGCATCGTTCGGACTCGTGCCGGGAAGCGAAGTGCGGCTGCTGGAGCGTAAGCCGAGTGTCGTGCTCAGCTGCGGGCAGACGTCAATCGCGGTCGAGGACGAGATCGGCCGCGAGATCTACGTGCGGCCGTTGTGAAAGAAGAGGGGAGCGGACGTCTCGTCCGCTCATGTCTGCGAAGCGGACCAGGTCGGCGCTCAGCGCCGACTGTGCGGACGAGACGTCCGCACCCCTCGATCGAACAGGCAGCACGTACGTGCAAACCGCCATCACGATCAGGTCCAGCAAGATGTACAGAATCCCCACCCCCGCCGGGGGGTTGGCGGAGTGCAGTCGCACGAACGGCACGTCGGCGGTCCACACCCAGTTGCCGATGGCGGTGCCGGTCCATTCGAGGATGATCGTGTAGATGAAGCACGCCGACAGCATGAGTTGGTTGCGGGAGCGGACGATCATCGCCAGCGCGCCGAGCCACCAGAGAAATCCCCAGGCGTCATGCGCGAAGGCCAGCGAGATCACGGCGTACAGCGTGCCGAAGATCATCACGAAGCGGGTGATGGCGACCGAGCGTTTCTGCAGAGCCGGCTGGTTGGCGGTGTCGGCGGCGAGGGCGTAGAAGAGGCCGTGGCCGGGCGGGACGTAGAGCGGAATGAGGAAGTGCTTGTACGAATAGAGGCCCCAGCCGAGGGAGAGCACGACCTCGCCGCAGGTGGCGACGATGATGGCGGTGATGATCTGGCGCGGCTCGACGTCGGAGCGGCGGGCGAAGGCCCAGAGGAAGACCGCCGTCGAGATGCCGAGGGCGAGCTGCTGCGCCACGCCGTCGCGATCGATGAGCAGCAGCGTGGCCATGAAGACCACCGAAGCGGCGACGAAAAGTACGAATCGTTTCTGCATTCACCACTCGGGGAGACAGACAAAATAGAGACGCGAGTATTGGTCGCGGAGATCGAATTCACCGTCGATATCGAACATGCCGAACAACTCGTGGATGGCGCGAAATCCGGCGTGGTACAGGCCTCGGATGAGCGAACGCCGATCCGGCCAGAACGAGCGCTCATTCGAGATCGCCGACCACTGCGCATCGAGCACCGTGTCATGTGGCTCTACGAACCAGCGGCCGGAATAGCCTTTTTCGAGGCTGACTTCATCGGAGAGCCGGTCTTTGTAGATCGACTTTCCCAGCGCCGCGGCATCCGGCGCGACATGCGTGTCGAGGAAGAGAAATCCTTTCGGCGACACGAGCCGGGCCAGGCGCTCGAGCAACGGGAACGGCTCGTCGATGTGGTAGAGCAGGCCGCAGCAGAGCACGACGTCGAACGATCCGGCGGCGTCGTCCAGCGTCTTCACGTCCTGCAGCCGGAACTCGAGGTTCGGCAGCGCGAAGTACCGGCGGATCAGCTCCGCCTTGCGGTAATTCGATTCACGCCCTTCGACGCCGACGACGTTCCAACCCTCGCGCGCCATCTCCAGCGCCAGCCCGCCCTCGAGACTGCCGAGGTCGAGCACGCGCACGCCGCGATCGACGTGAAAAAAACGGCGGACGAGCGACTTGATCACCTTCGTCCGCACGTCGTCTCCGATCAGGCCGACCTGCGGACCGATGGTCGACTCGCTCTCCGTGAGCGGGATGTTGTGTCCCGTCCACGTCTCCTGCCGGATCGCGTCGAGTAATTTCTGATCGGGTGCGGTCACGGCCGGGATCATATCCGTCGGGGTGATTGCGATCACCCGCGGCATTGACTTCCATCATGCGCCGCCGCGCCGGCCGCGCGCAGCATGTCTTCGTGAGTTCGTTGCAGTGCATCGAACGATCGCTCGGCCGAGGGAGATCCGCGTCGTGCTTCCTCACCTCCGTCGGGGCCTTGCCGGCCGTCGGCATCTCGGGTGGGCACCAGTAGAGCCAGTACGTCCGGCTGTGGTTTGACGGGTCTCCCTCGGCAATTTCGTTGGCAGTTGATCGTTGGCCGTTGGCCGCGGCTCCTGCCAACGGCCAACGGCCAACTGTCAACTTGTGACGAACGACACATCGGCCCGTGCGACACCGCACGTCCCCATGTTCCCCCACGGAACGATCATCACATCCGGAGGTTCGAATGATCAGCGTGACCAAACTTCTCGGCGGCCCGTCGTACTTTGGCGACCGGCTCCGGTACGACTCCAGCTCATCCAGGCAGCAGCACGGCACCCGCACCGGCAGCGGTCCGGTCGTGGTCTGGAATTCGACCAAGACCTGCAACCTCGAATGCGTCCATTGCTACGCCTCGGCCAAAAAGTCGAAGTTCCCCGGCGAGCTGACGACCGAAGAGGCCAGGGCGATGATCGACGATCTCGCCGACTTCAACGTCCCCGCCCTTCTGATCTCCGGCGGCGAACCTCTCATCCGTCCCGACATCCTCGAGCTCGCCGAGTACGCGACGACCAAAGGCATCCGCGTCACGTTCTCCACGAACGGCACGCTGATCGATGAGGTCAAGGCAAAACGCCTGAAGGAAATCGGCGTGACGTACTGCGGCATCTCCATCGACGGCCAGGAAGAGAACCACGACAGGTTCCGGGCGAAAGCCGGCGCGTACAAAGAGACGATCAAAGGCATCCGCAACTGCCGCAAGTACGACATCCGCGTCGGCCTCCGCTTCACGCTGACCTCGCAGAACGTCAACGACATCGACGCCATCTTCAAGGTGGTCGAGGACGAAGACATCGGCCGCCTCTGCATCTACCACCTCGTCTACTCCGGCCGCGGCGCGTATCTCTCCGGCATCGACCTGCCGAACGATCAGAAGCGCATCTTCATGGACAAGCTGATCCGCCAGGTCGACAAGTGGAACGCCGAAGGGCGCGAGGTCGAAGTGATGACCGTCGACAACCACGCCGACGGCCCGTTCATCTACCTCTGGCTGCTGGAGAACGATCCGCTCCGCGCCCCCGAGGCCTACGACCTGGTGATGAAGAACGGCGGCAACCGCACCGGCGTGGCCATCGGCGCCATCGATTCGTTCGGCTTCGTCCATCCCGATCAGTTCACGCAGCACCACACCGTCGGCAACATCCGCGAGCGGAAATTCTCGGAGATCTGGACCGATCCGCACGTCTCGCTGCTCGAAGGACTGCGCAACCGCAAGGATCACCTGCGCGGCCGCTGCGCCACGTGCAAATGGTTGAACGTCTGCAACGGCAACTTCCGCGCGCGCGCCGAGGGCGCGTACAGCGACTACTGGGCCGAAGATCCGGCGTGCTACCTGACGCAGTCGGAGATCGCGAAATGACCGTGACGCTGAGCATCACCGACACCGATCGCGCCATCCTCGAAGTCTCCGAGGATCAGATCCAGGGCTTCGTGCGCAATCCGATGCAGGAGATCGCCCATCGCACCGGGCTGCCGGCCGACGTCGTGATCGAGCGCATTCAGTCGATGCTGCGCGACGGCACGGTGCGCCGCGTGCGCCAGACGCTCCTGGCGACGAACCTCGCTCAGGGGGCGCTGATCGCGTGGAAGATCACGCCCGACAAGCTGGAGCGCGCCTTCGAGCTCCTCTCCAAAGACGATCCGTTCTCCGGACACGTGGTCATCCGCAACACCGAGTTCGGCGAGAACCACTGGCCGCTCTGGACGACGATCAAAGTGCCGTCGGAGTTCTCGCTGGAGAAGCATTGCGATTACCTGCGCGAGACGATCGGCGCCGAGAAGTACCGCATCATGCCCGCCCTTCGCGCCTTCGTCCTCGGCGTCGGCCACATGCGTCGCAAGAAGCTCGAAGTGGGCGAAAAGGCCGACCAGCCGGCGATGGACATGGTGCCGGCGATCGTCGAGCTCGACGCGCGCGACTGGCAGGTGCTCGTCGCCCTGAAGCGCGATTTCAAGCCGGACGAGATCAGCACCGACCTCTGGCGCGCCCGCTCCGCCGAGGCCGGACTGCCGCTCGAAGAGTTCCTCGCGGTGGCGGAGAGCCTCGACAAGCGCGGCGTCATCGGCCGCTTCTCCACGTTCCTCGAGCACAAGCGCGTGCAGTCGTTCAATGGTCTCTTCCACTGGGCGGTGCCGAAAGGACGGGAGATCGAAGCGGGACGCCAGATCGGACGCTTCGCCATCCTCACGCATGCGTACTGGCGCGACGCCGGCCCGGAACTGAACAACGTCAGCATCATGGCCGTGGCGCACGGCGAGACGAAGGAGCAGGTGATGGAGCACAAGGCGGCCATCGACCAGCACCTCATCGACACCGGCATCGGCCTCACTTACACGAACGTCTACTGGGGCGGCCGCGCGGAGATCAAGCCGAGCGAGGTGTCGCCGGTGGCGTATCGGGAGTGGGCGGCCGGCAGGGGACTCCTGTAATGCACGATCCGAACGCCATCAACTTCAACCTCTCCCCCTTCGTCACGATCTGGGAGACGACGCGCGCGTGCGACCTCTCGTGCGTGCACTGCCGGGCGGCGGCGCAGTCGCGGCGCTCGCAGTTCGAGCTGTCGACGGAGGAAGGGTTCCGGCTGATCGACGACATCGCGAAGTTGAATCCGAAGGTCTTCGTCATCACCGGCGGCGATCCGCTCAAGCGCGACGACATCTACGACACGATCGCCTACGCGAAGAGCGTCGGCCTCGAGCCGTCGGTCACGCCGTCGGCCACGCCGCTGCTGACACCCGAAGCGATCCGCAGGATGAAGGACCACGGCGTGACGCGGCTGGCGATCTCGCTCGATCATTACCAGCGCGAGGATCACGATCTGTTCCGCCGCGTCCCCGGCTCGTTCGACCTCACGATCAGGGCCATCGAAGCGGCGCGCGACAACAACATCCCGGTGCAGATCAACTCGACGGTCAGCAAGCGGACGGCACCCGACATGCCGAAGCTCGCCGAGCTGCTGTCGAAGTACGAGAACATCGTGATGTGGAGCGTCTTCTTCCTCGTCCCCACCGGCCGGGCGAAGAGCGGCGACATGATTCTTCCCGAGGAGGTCGAGACGCTGTTCGGCGACCTCTATGCGATCAGCAAGCGCGTGAAGTTCAACGTGCGGACCACCGAGGCGATGCATTACCGGCGGTACGTCCTGCAGCAGATGGTCGGCTCGACGGACGAGCTGATCGACCCGAACACGGGTCTCATCGACGCGTCGACGGTCTTCATGCATCAGCGTCCCATCGGCGTGCAGATGCAGACCGGCGCGATCACGCGCTCACCAAAGGGCGTCAACGAGGCGAAGGGCTTCGTCTTCATCAGCCACATCGGCGACGTCTTCCCCAGCGGCTTCCTGCCGATGAAGGCGGGCAACGTGAAGAAGGAGTCGCTGGTCGACATCTACCGATCCAGCTCGCTCTTCACCAGCCTGCGCGACAGCGCGAACCTGAAGGGAAAGTGCGGCATCTGCGAGTTCCGCGAGCTCTGCGGCGGATCGCGCTCGCGCGCCTGGTCGCTGACCGGCGACATGTTCGAATCGGACCCGACGTGTACGTATCAGCCGAGGGCGCTCGTCGCCTGACGGCGGGTTGCCGGTTACCAGTTGCCAGTTGCCAGTTGCCGCGCTGAATACCGGCAACCGGTAACCGGCAACCTACCGGCAACTAGTAACTCCTTCCTGAATTATGTAGACTCCCGCGACCAAAAAATCAAAGGAGGCTCCACGATGTCCCGCATCGTCTCTCTCACCGCTGCGCTCGTGCTGCTTGCCCTTCCCGTTTTCGCCATCACGTATGGCACGGAGGACGGCAATCTGCACCCCGAAGTCGGCGCTCTCGTCGGCACGTTTTCTTCCGGTACGTATCCGTATTGCTCCGGCACCCTCATCGCCCCGAACGTCTTCCTCACCGCCGCCCACTGCGACCTCGGCACGACGCGCGTCTTCGTCACCTTCGACGGAAAGTTCAGCTCGAAGTCGAAGCTGCTGTCGGGCACCTACTACGCCGATCCGCTCTACAGCCAGGCGCAGGATGATCCGCACGACATCGCCGTCGTCGTTCTCGACAGCGCGGTGAAGGGCCTCACGCCGGCGCGCCTGCCGGCCGCCGGTTCGCTCGGCTCGCTGAGCGTCAACGCGCCGTTCACTTCCGTCGGCTACGGCGGCCAGGAGCCGATCAATCAGCCGGGCGGTCCGGTCATCGCGTATCTCGACACGCGGGAGTACGTGACCGGCAGCCTCAACTCGATCAACCCGGCGTGGCTGCGGCTTTCGCAGAACATCCACACCGGAGACGGCGGCACCTGCTACGGCGACTCCGGCGGTCCGAATTTCCTCGGTGCCAGCCGGACGGAGACGAACATCGTCGCCGGCACCACGATCACCGGCGACTCGCTCTGCAAGGCGACGAACGTCATCTATCGCCTCGACACCGATTCGGCGCGCTCGTTCCTGAGCCGCTTCGTCAAGCTGCCGTAGTCAGCCATCGCGACAGATCGCGTCCGATGAGCGACGCGGTCTTCTCGATGTCGTCCCGGAACTGATTCAACAAACGCTCTCGCATGGCCGGCGGCATCGGCGCCGCCGGCCCGAGGAGCAGCGGATGCAGGCGGGGCGTGAATCCGCGATTGCGCAGGATCGGCGGCGCGATGCGGCGGAGAAAATCGGTGCTCCCGATGAACAGCGCGTTCATCAACCGCGAGCACGGCACCGCCGCGGTGTAGTACGTGCCGGGCTGCATCGCCGCGGAGCGCCGGTCGCGGCCGCCGCGCAGACGTCCGAGGTAGCTCGAATACGCGATAGCGCGGCGTGGTCTCGCCGATGGCGCGCTCGGTCGTGACGCCATCGAAGAGCCGCGCGTACTCCTCGGCCGTGCGGACCGCCGCGTCCTCCAAGCGACGGCGCCTCCGAACAGTAGTCGAGGTCGACGATGCGCGAGAGCGTAGAGCCGCCACAGATCTTCGATGGTCGCGGCCGGAATCGGATCGCCCCGCCGGTTGCCGAGTTCCTCCAGCCATCGCCGCTCGCCATCCTGCCGGGCGCAGCCACTGCCGTACCAGGTCGTCATAGAAATCGGCGCCCTCGTAATCGTAGAAGTCGTCGTAAAGCGCGCGGTAGGGCTGCTGCAGCACATGCACCGGAGGATCTCATGTTGAAGAATGCGATGCCGATCTACCATTACCGCGATGGACGTCGGATCCGCGATTCGCCGCGCCGTGCCGGTGCTCGCGCAGTACGGAACGATCGACGAGGCGATCCGCCGCGCGTGGCTGGTGCGCAACGGCCTGTCACGCGCCGAGGCGGAGATGGCGGCGCGATTCGTCCCGCTCGCGTTCGCGCGCGAGATCCTCGCCGGCACCGGCGTCACGCTGAGCGACAGCTACATCCGCCTGCGCGCTGACGGGACGCAGGAAGAACGGCCACTGCGCGACGAGCAGTTCTTCACCGCCTCCGCATACCTCGCGTCGCTGATCCTGAAGGAGATCGGCGGAGACGCGTTCACCGCGATCGCCTCCCTCAGCTCCGAGCTCGACGCCGTGAATCAGGCGCTGAATGCCGGCTCGTCGGCCCACGATCTCATCGCCTCGCCGCCGGTCATCACCTGGCCGGACGTGCTCGTCGAGTGGCGGCCGAGGCCGTGGTGGAAGTTCTGGGCCTGAAGTGGAGACGATCGCCATCACGACTTCGATCCGCGCGCCGCTCGAGCGCTGCTTCGACGCCGCGCGCGACCTCGACCTGCATCTGAAGTCGCTCGCGCACACGAACGAGGTCGCCGTCGCCGGCCGGACGTCGGGATTGATCGAGCTCGGCGAAGAGGTGACGTGGCGCGGACGCCATTTCGGAATCACGCAGCACTTCACGTCGAAGATCACCGCCTTCGATCGCCCGCGCTATTTTCAGGACAGCATGCAGCGCGGCGCGTTCCGCTCGTTCGTGCACGATCACTACTTCGCCGCGGACGCCGGCGTCACCACCATGACCGACGTCCTCGCCTTCGCCGCCCCGCTCGGCATCCTCGGGCGCCTGGCCGAAAAACTCGTACTGCGGCGCTATCTCGCGCGGATGCTCACCGTGCGCGCGGCCGTCATCCGGGAGGCAGCGGAGGGATGAGCGATACACTTTGCGCCATGCTCGCACACGCACTCACACCGATCCTCAACGTGTCGAATATCGAGGAGAGCTTCGCCTGGTTCGAGAAGCTCGGCTGGAAAAAGGGATGGGATTGGGGAACGCCGCCCACCTTCGGCGGCGTCTGCTCCGGCCACTGCGAGATCTTTCTCTGCCAGGACGGGCAGGGCGGACGGGGGCCGAGCCCGGTGAAGATGACGTTCGGTCCGGCCGGCGACCAGTCAGGCGACAAGGGCGTCTGGATGTCGATCTGGGTCGATGACGTCGACGCCGTCTACCGCCATTGCCTCGAGCAGGGACTCGACGTCGCCTGGCCGCCGACCGACATGCCGTGGAACGTGCGCGAGATGCACGTCCGTCATCCGGACGGTCACGTGTTCCGGATCAGCAAATCGCTCAGTTCGGAATGAGCTTCAACAGCCACTTGCGCAGCGCACTGCCGCGCAGGTGCGTTTGCGCGGCGGCAATCGGCCGCAGATCGACCCACTCGCGGCGCGACGCCGTCAATACGCGGCAGCCGAGCCATTCCTTGGATTCGAACCGGAATGCAGGCGATTGAAAGAATTCGCCATTGGCGATCCGCTCCAGCCACGGCCGATAGCGCTCCGTCGCCGCTTCGCGCACAAAGTAAGCCTTGTTCCCGCCAATGACGATCGGCGCGAACGCGCGCGGCTGTCGGGCGAAATAGTCGTATAGCCCCTCGCCCACGCCCGGCCAGCTCGGATTGAAGGGATCATCGACCACGACGATTCCGTCCGCCAATAGAGCCCGCTCCGCCACCTGCAGGTCATTGACGACGTCGGCCGGCCGATGCCCGCCGTCGATATGAATGAACCGGCATCGGGTCGTCGTCTCTTCGGCCGTGAGCTGATCCGAACGCTTACAGAAAACCCGCAGGCCGTCAGCGGCGGCCGGCGCATACCGCGACAGGTTGCGCAAAAACAGATCGCGGCTCCCTTCGCCGGAGTGATCGACATTGAGCTCCTGCTGCCCGAAGACGTCACAGACGCCGAGACGCTCACCGTCATTGAGCATTCGCCCGAGCAGGATCGCAGACTTGCCGTGATGCACGCCGATCTCGAACAGGTCGCCCGTGATCCCTTCCCGCTTCTGAATCTCGTCGAGCGCGGCGAAGAGAGAGACGTCGATCGGGAAAAACCACCCCTCCACGGATGACGTCTCATCGAGAAACTGCGGGACCTGATCCTCGGTCATTGTCGCGGGGCATTTTACGGCCGCCGAGTTGGCTGGCGACGTCTGACAATGTTTTTAGAGCGGCAAAGGCTCCGAACAGGACCGCCGGCCGATTAAATACCACGACGCCGAACATGCCGCATACGATCGTCAGGTGTAACACCACGACACGCCGCACATAGGCGTTTGCAGTCAGCTGTACCTGTACATCGGATGTGCGATCTGCTCCCGCGAGCCACACAAGCAGCTCGAGCACGATCAGCACCGAGATGATTGCGACACCCTGCCGGAATGAACCGCTCTCAAAGCGTTGCGCCGGCATCATTCGCGGCACCACCATGCCGAGAATGACGGCCAGAAAGATTGCGTGCGCCGCGTTGAAACCAAGAGACAGCGCGGCGAAGTCTTTGAGTTTGAACGCTCCGCTGATCGTGACCTCGGAGCGCTTCGATTTGAGAAACACCACCTGCCAAACGAATAACAGGAGCAGGATGATCAGGCCGCGCAAGACATTCTCCAGCCAGTACAGGGCGATCGCTGTGCCCACCGGCCAGCCGGCGCCAAAAACGCCGTAGATCGACACGGCATTGATTGCGAGCACCTGCGCCGCTCCCAGGATTCTGGCGGGATTCATTGCTGGAGCACGATCGTATCATCCGGATCGCCGCGCGGACCAAGTCGGCAGGTTGGATATGATGGGGATCAGGGTTGGTTTCGCATACACCTGTTCATCGTGGTCGAGGCCGCGCTGGCGTTGGCGCTCATCGCGTATGTCGCCGCTCTTTAAATTCGCGCCGGCCGGAAGGCAATGCCCGGATCGTATAATCGCCGCGCATGAACGCCCGCTCACTCCTCTTGTTTCTGACGTTCACGATGGTTACCGGCGCATCCGCTCAGCCGGCTGCGGCTCGCGCCCGGATCAAACTCGAGTCATACCGAAAGACGATCGCCGTTCGCGCCAGGGTCGGGAGCCAGGAAGGATTGTTCGCCCTGGATACAGCCGGCGGCCTGTCCCTGTTCACGCCTTCGTTCGCAAAGCGGGCGGGCTGTAAGACATGGGGCCGACTCACCGGGTTCCAGATGATGGGAGACCGGTTCGACTCGCCGCGCTGTGACGACATGAAGATCGAGATCGGCGGCGAGCGGTTCAGCGCTCCCATTGTAGGAGTCTTCGACATCATGTCGCTTTACCCCAAAGGGGCGGAACCAATCGATGGCAGTCTGGCTCTGGATATTTTCGCCGGCAAAGCGATCACCATCGACTTTCCCGGGAAACTGCTCACTGTAGAGTCGGAAAAGAGCCTTCGTGCACGCGTCGGCGCCAAGACTGCGGTCGAGGTGCCGGCGCGCATTGCGAGGGAGGTTCAAGGGCACGCACTGGCCGTGTCGGTCGGAGTGAAAACTGCTGAAGGGACCGTGTGGATGGAATTGGACTCGGGAAACGGCGGGACGATCCTGGTCAACAAGGTCTATGCCCGCCTGTTCGGGCTGAATTCTTCTACGGAAGGACCGCAGAAGGTCTCGTTCGAACTGGCCAAGGGTCTGACGGTGGAGGGTGACGCATTCGCGCCGGACATGGTGATCGACGGCAACATCGGCATGCCGTTTCTGAAGAAGAGCGTGGCAACGTTCGATCTCGTTTCCGGCCGTGTATGGATTGCGGCAGCTAAATGACGATCACCCGCGGCGTGCGGCGGATCGCCCGCATCACTTATGAGAAATTGTTCGCGCGGGCGGGCGCAAGGGCGGTGGAGAGAATGCTCGCGGATGGCTTGCCGCCGCAATTGGCGCCCGCGCTGCGCTTTCTCTTCACCGGTCGGGCGCCGGCAGCGGCACAGGACACCGCGCTCCGGATCGAGCGCTTGCGAGGAGAGATCGCCTCGCGACCCGATGTCTACAAGTTCGCACACTTCGACACGTCCCTCGGGCCGGTACGGCTGGCGGAGCCTGCGCGGGAAACAAATGGCGCGCTGACGTCGGAGCGCCTCGCGACGGTATTGAGCGTCCCGAAGCGTTGGGGACTGTTTCTGCACCTCTGTGCGGACGCGTTCAACGCCGCGATCATCCTCGAAATGGGTGCCTGCGCAGGCGTCTCGGCGGCATACCTGGCGTCCATTCGCTCGCGACCCCTTCTTCTCACGCTGGAGGGCTCACCGGCTCTCGCGCAGATCGCGCAGGCATCGCTCGACGCGGTATCCGATCGGGGAAAGGTCATCGTCGGTCCCTTCGAGCAGACACTGGCGCCTGCGCTGGACCGGCTCGGGGCACAGGATCAAACGATCGACGTCGCCTTCGTGGATGGAGATCATGAGGAAACCGCGACACTGCATTATGTCTCGGCGATCAGACCACATCTGTCGTCCACGGCTTTGATCATTCTCGATGACATTCATCTCTACGAAGGTATGTGGCGCGCCTGGCAGACCCTTTCATCCGCCGACGATGTCGTCGCCGTAAATGTCGGCCGCTTCGGGCTGCTGGTTTATGAACGCGGATCCGCGGCGAATCGCCGTTATGACCTCGCGCGCTACACGGGCCATTGGCCGGTGGGGAGCGCGCGTATACTGCCCCCAGCATGACCGAGCAGGCATTCTGCGCCTCGTGTTTCTCGCCGGTCGACGATTCACTCGATGTCTGCGGCAACTGTGGAGGCACGCTTACCGCAACGCCCGATCCAAAGAGGAAAACGGTTCACCCCGAAGGGCATTCGCGTAAACGCAGGACATCGCCGTCCCTCTTGATCGTCATCGGTATGTGGCTGGTCTTATTGCCCGGCCTCGTCATCGCATTCGAAATGTTACTCGAGCCGACCGACGCCCGCCTCCGCATCAGCGTGCTGGTCGGTCTTGTATTCTGGCTCTATGGCACGGTTCTGAACAGGGTCACGAGACGGTATTTCGAATCGAAACGCCTGCCGGGGTAGCGCCGGCGCGCACCGCCTATCCGTTCGGCAGCCACTCGACGAAGTACGTCGACGCAAGCATGATTACGACCGTCAGTTCAAACATGCGACCTCCCAGGTCATTTACGGTTTGCCATGCGGATCGAGGCCGTTTCCCTCATCGGTCGTGACCTGGTTCAGATCAGCCAGTGACAACAAGAACATCATGATGACCCACATAACATCGACCTCCTGCAGTCCAACTCTTCACAACGTAAGTTGGAACCCGAGCGGGCACAACCGTCTTTGCACCGATGTCACATGAACGATGCGGGCGCGGCACAAGTACAGACAGGAGTGTCTGTGCTACACCACTGCCCGCCGCCGGCGTGGCGTCGCACCGCGATTGATCAACACCGAAACAGTATGGTCGTCATTCGCGGTGACGACGTCGAGACGTCCGTCGCCGTTCACATCGCCTAATTCGAAATCATTGACCGCGCCGCCGGCGTCGATCGGCACACCCTCATTGAAGTTGCCTGTGCCGTCGCCTCGAAAGTAATAGAGATCGGTCGCCCGGAAATCGCTCGCCACGAGATCGACGTGGCCGTCGCCGTCGAGATCGCCGGCGCGCACGTTGACCGGAAACAGCATGTGACGCGGCTGGCCGATCTCTTTCCGCTCGAGAAATCCACCGGCCGCGTTTGCGAGGGTCACGAATACCGTCTCGCGCGTCGAGTCATTGTCGTTCGTGTCGATGATGTCGGCACGGCCGTCTCCATTGACGTCGGCGAATACGCAGGCGAGGTCGAATCCCGGTCCGGCGGGGAGCGTCGTCACCGACAGGCCGCCATTGACGAAACGAATGAGCCCGAGGTGGCCGGAATGGTCGGCCACAAGCAATTCGAGAACGCCATTGACGGACCGCAGCGATAGTGAGGCGCCGTTTGCGAGCGCGGTGTCGAACGTGCTCTTCGATGCGAGCGTCCCGTCGTCACGGCCGCGAAACAGATGAACGCGAACCGGATTGCCGGAGCCGAAGGACAGGCTCACCACGTCGGGTATGCCGTCGCGGTCATCGTCGGCGATGCGCGACGGACCGCCGTGCGTCGCGGTTTCATAGAACGCGCGATCGTCGAACTGGAGTGATCCTTTGCCGCGATAAATCGAAATACCGTTCGACCAGTAATTCGACGCCAGTAGGTCCGGAATCCCGTCGCCGTTCAAATCGCCGGCGTCCTCCAGTTTTTCGCCGAAGCCGCCGGCCAGCGATTGCTCGGCGGCGAAACTGCCGTCGCCGCGATTGGGAAGAATCGAGAACGCCGGCAGCTGGTCGACGTGATTGCCGGAGGTGATGATCTCGGCACGCCCGTCGCCGTCGAGGTCATGGAGCAGCACGACCTGGCTGGCGGTCACGGGATACCGCACCGGAGGCTGCAGGATCGCTACAGAGAGCACGAAGAACAGTGCATGACTCACGACGGCGATTATCCGGGTCGCAACGTGTCCTATCCGAAACAGTTCGAAAACACGCCGGGGCGTATGCTGAATCGATGAATGCCCGCGCCTGGTCCCGCCCGGCGGTTGTCGTGCTGGCGCTTTCGTTCGGCGGTTCGGCCGCGGCGGGCGTCAATCAATGGACCATCGTCGGACCACCGGTGACGGTTCAGGCGATGGCCATCGATCCGCACAACGACAACATTCTCTATGCCGCGGGACAGGAAACGATCGCCCGCACCGGCGACGGCGGCGTGACCTGGATGGTGACGCCGCTTCCGGAGCTCACCGAACCGTCGGTGATCCGCGTTTCGGCGTCCCTCCCCTCCACCCTCTACGTCATGGACATCCTCAATCTGTTCCGGTCGACGAGCGCCGGCGTCGCCTGGTCGAAACGGAAAATCGCGTCGTCCGCGCAGTTTCCGCAGGACCTGCAGGTGCATCGCGCGAACGCCGACGCGCTGGTCCTGGCGGCCGCGAACTTCTGTTTCTTCGGCTGCACCGGCGGCGGCGTTTTCCGGAGCGACGACGGCGGCGGATCGTGGAGAGGGATCGGCCTCAAGAACACCGACGTCTATCACGTCGCGTTCGATCCGATCACGACGAAGACCATCTACGCGACGTCGATGTCGGCCGTGTACAGGACCACCAACGGCGGCGATTCGTGGCGGGTCATCACGCCCGCCGGCAGCGGATCGGTGCAGGACGTCGCGGTCGACCCGGTCCGTCCGGCGACGGTTTATGCGGCCACCGAGGCGGGGATCTTCCGATCGTTCGACTCCGGACAGTCGTGGGTACTGGCACGGCCGGCGGATTTTGGCTCGGCGATCGCCGCACCGATGTACGCCTCGCGGCCGCTCTTCGTCGCCTGCGGCGGCACGGCGCTGAGCTTCGACGGCGGCTCGACGTGGCAGGAGCTGAGCACGGCCGGCTCCGGCTTTTCGTTCCGCGGCCTCTGGCAGGTGGCGGTGAGCCAGACCATCGCCTACATGGTCTCCGACCTCGGCACGGCGCGCGGTCAGATCCTCGGATACGAGCTGCAGATGCCGCGGCGCCGAACCGCGGCGCGCTGAACGTCACGCCGGCTGCGCCGTGTCGAACTTGTGCGCGCGTTCGTCGTCGGAAAGCGGAACGACGGAGTAGACGAATTGCACCAGCGCCACGGCGGTCTCCGAGGCGAAGAATTCTGCTTCCTGCGCCGCGGTGCCGCCGGGAGCGCCGGTCAATGCGATCAGCGTGTTCAGCACGGTGTTCGGCGGGTCCTGGTCCGTGAAATTGCCGCTGATCGGCACCGTGACGACGCTGAGCATCTCCCCTTCGTCGCGGTTCGCCGGCGGTCCCCACGGCGTGCCGGTGGCGGCGAAGTTCGAAGTCCAGAAGAACGTCAGATCGTCATGCGGCGGCTGCCCCTGGAAATACTGCGTAAAGGGGCCCGCGGCCGGGGCGCCGTACGTGCGCCGGCTCTCCTGCGTCACCTCGGCGGAGATCGTGGGGCCGACGCCCCCGGCGATGTTGGTGCCGCCGAAGATGGCCGGATAGCCGCCGGCGAACTGCACCGAGCCGTCGAACGCGTTGGTCGGCGCCTTGACCGGGATGGTGATGGAGTTGGTCGCAGCGCGATAAAGAATCCCGTATGCCTTCGGCATCTCTCCCTCCGTACATCAGGAGGGCCAGAAGGACGTCAAATCCCTACCCGGCCGGCGGCGACGCGAAGAATCTTCTCCGCGATTTCGTCCGGACTTCCGTGCGCGGCGTCGATGTGCGTCGCGAACTCGTCGCTCGCATGCGCGGCGCAACACTCCGACGCGCGGCGATACTGCCACGCCGACGCCTCGAGATCCTCGCCGCGATTGCGCAAGCGCTCATGAACGACTTCGATCGGGGCAACCAGGCAGACGTGAAACAGAAGCGGCTCGAAGCGGCCAAGTCCTCGCCGGATCTCCTGCAAATAGGCCGTGTTCGAGAAGGCCATCGGGACGACGACGTTGGTTCGCACGGCGCGCGCCGCCCGGATTCCGGCGACGGTCAGGCGCCGCCACGAGGCGAGATCCTGAAAGTCGTCGACCTCGCGTCCGAGCAGACGCGCGCCACGCTGCAGAGCGATGCCGATGAATTCGGGATCGAACAGCGCGGCGCGCGGGAGGCGTGCGGTGAGCGCGCGGGCGACGGTCGTCTTGCCGATTCCGAACGCGCCATTCAGCAGGATGATCACCCGCGTGCGGTCACGAAACCCGGGTGACGTTCTTCGCCTGCAGGCCCTTCGGTCCCTCGACGACGTCGAACGACACGCGCTCCCCTTCGCTCAGCGTCGGCGGAGTCCCGACGATGCTGGCGTGATGGACGAACACGTCGGCGCCGCGCTCGCGAACGATGAAGCCATAGCCCTTCGTTTCGTTGAACCACTTCACGACGCCCTGCTCTGCCATGTCGTCCTCACAGTCTCATCCACGGTAGCACGCGTCACGCCGCGGCGCGGACATGGACCGGCGGAATGATCGAGTAGAGCGCGTTTCGCAACGCGAGATCGCGCGGGTCGCCGGTGAGCGTCGCTCCCATCCGGCTGGTGACGTACGCGTAGCCGATGCCGGCCTCCGGATCGGCGAACCCGATGGAGCCGCCTGCGCCGGGCGATCCGAACGAGCTCTCGCTTCCGAACGACAACAATGGACTCGGCTTCATGAAGCCGAGGGAGAAGCGAACCTCGCCCTTCAGCGCCTCGTCGTAAAAACCGTTGGCCGGCGGGATGGCGGGCGCCGCCAATGCCTGCAACGTCGCCTCCCGCAACTGCAGTTCACGTCCGCCGCCGGCAAACACGCCGTACGCGCGAGCGATGCCGCGCGCGGTGCCGACTCCGCCGCCGGACGGCACTTCGAGATCGCGGGCATAGATCCGCTCTTCATCGTGAACGACGCCCGAGCCTGGATTCACCATCAGGGCGCGATAGATGTTCGAGTGGTGATTGAACGCGGCGAGTGTCAGCCGGAACGGAAACCGGAGCAGCATCGTGACCGGACCGGGCGCCGCGATCGTCGCCAGCCGGGAGTTCGGGATCGATTCAGGCAGGCGGATGTAGACGTCGAGTCCCAGCGGTGAGGCGATCTCGTCCTGGAAGAACGTTCCGAGGCTGCGGTGCCGCGGATCGACGCGGCGCAGCAGCTCGCTTTCGTAGAAGCCGAGGGTGATGGCGTGATAGGCCTGCCGCGTGCCCGGCTCCCACGCCGGTTTCTGGCGGGCCATGATCACCGCCAGGCGATCGAGGTCGGCGACGACGCTTCGATCCACCGGCTCGTCGAAGGCGAAGAGCCCCGCCTGGTGAGCGAGGAGCTGGCGGACGGTGATCGTCTCCTTCCCCTGCTGGGCGAACTCGGGCCAGTAGGTGCAGACGCGCTCCTCGTAATCGAGCCAGCCGCGGGAATGTGCGACCGCGAGAGTCATCGCCGCGAGACCCTTGGTCGTCGAATAGACGACGACCATCGTGTCTTCCAGCCACGGCTCGCCGGTCGATTGGTTTCGCACGCCGCCCCACAGGTCGACGACCTTCTCCCCGCGCTGATAGACGCAGCAGGCGCCGCCCAGTTCATGCCGCCGCGAGAAATTCCCGGCGAACGCGTCGCGCACGGCTTCGAAGCCGGCGCTTACATGACCTTCGATTTGTGATGGTTTCATGCGTCTACGTATCGCTGAAACCGCGCGATATCTGGAGCGCAGGAGTCACCGCCCGGCAGTGACGCAGGACCTTGATCTAAAATCACGACTCGCACCACTCGCGCGTCACGCGATGCCTGTACGCGAACAATCGCCGCAGGCGGCGCTCGACGAACCACCCCGACACGAACGCCACCGGCGGCTCGAATTCGATGTCGTCGATGAGCACCGCGCCGTCGGGATGCGGCTCGATGATGTGGCGGTGGTGCCAGCGTCGGAACGGCCCGCGGGTCTGCACGTCTTCGAACCGGTGGGGCGGGTCATAGACCGTGTGCAGCGACTCGATGCGCATGGAGAACCACAACGCCACGCGGATGGAAGCGGCGGCGCGGCGGCCGGGGCGGAGGTCGGGCGCGCGTTCGATCACGCGCGCCCGCTCCCACGGCGGCATCAGCCGATCGACCGCGTCCGGCAGCTCGTGAAACGCGAAGAGCCGCTCGGGCGTCGTCCGGATGACGCTCTTGGCCACGAACCTCACATCGACTTGCCGCTATGACAATCGGCGCAGGACATGTCCTTCAGATCGCCGATGTCGACCGGGTGCTGGAAATCGTTCTTCGGCAGCTCGAACATCGGCGCGCCGGCCTGGGCCTCGCTCAGGACGTCGTGACAGATGTGGCAGTCCTTCGACACCGTCTTCCCCGCCTTGTCGGCGTGCTGATTGTCGTGGCAGCGAAAGCAGCCGGTGAAATAGAAGTGGCCGATGTTGTCGGGATGCGTGCGCCAGTCGACGTTCATCTCCGGGAAACGCGTCTTCTGGAAAATGTCCTGGGCCGTGGCGATGGAACGATCGACGGACGCCTTCTTCGAGGCGTAAACCGCCGGATAGCTCTTCTGGTAATACGCCCGGATCTGCTGCTCGATCTTCTGCACCGCTTCCGCCGTCGTCTTGTAATCGGCGGAGATGGCGTCGACGGCCTGCTGCTTCATGAACGGCAGTGAACGGTCGATGGTGCCGGCGAGCAGCGCGCGGTCGACCGACTTGTCGGGCGGGACGTAGATGTGCGTCGGCCGGTTGTGGCAATCGACGCAGTCCATCGTCCGCTTCGGCGCGGCGGCGATCTGCGCCGGCGTCATTTTCGTGTCCTGGGCCGTGAATTCGTGGGTCTCGCCGGTCTGGCGGTTTTTCGTCCTCACCCACTCGATCTTCTGGCGCTGCCGGTCGCTGGCCACGTACTGGATCTCGTTCTGATTGAACATGTGCCAGTGGATGCCGGCCACCAGTCCGCTGGACGGGCTGCCGCCGCCGGTCTTGATCAGCATCCGTATTTCGCGCGGCGTATTCGTCTCGTCGTAGCCGTAATGGGTGAAGACCTTCAACTGCGCGCCGAAGAATTTCTCCGGCCAGTGGCAGTGCTCGCACGTCTCCCGCGCCGGGCGGAGGTTTTCCACCGGCGATTGAATCGGCTTCGGATATTTGTGGAAGGCGACCGAATAGAGCTGATAAGAGCCCGACAATTTCGAGCGCGCATACCAGCCGGCGCCCTCGCCCACATGACAGCCGACGCAGCCGACGCGGGCGTGCGGCGACTGCTTATACGCCGTGTATTCGGGATGCATGACCGAATGACAGACCGTGCCGCAGAACGCGTCAGAGTCGGTGTAGTGATAGGCCTGGTAGCTGCCGAGGATGCTGATGGTGACGAAGAAGATCAGCCCCGCCACTGTAATGATCGTGGCCCGCCGCACGCGCGGATCATTGAGGTCGATGTCCGGATAACGGGAGATCTCCGCCGGCGACATCTTATGGCGGCGCCGGCGCTCGAGGATGATGCCGATAATGAACAGCAGCATCCCGAAAATCATGATTCCGGGCACGACGGCATACGCGAAGATGCCGACATACGGATTGTGGGCGCCCGTGGCGTCGGCCACGACGAGGAAGATGATGTTCGCGATGGCGATCACCGCGATCGCCGCGCCGATCATGCTGATCAGGTTGCGGGCGAGACTGGGCGCCTTACGGTTTGTGTCGGTATCAGCCATTGTCACTACTCCTCAGATTCATGCTCCTCCGCCACCTTTCCATCGAACCAGGCCCAGTTCATCGGATAGCAGTCGGGGTCGAAAATCACGGCATAGAGATGCCAGACGATGATGGCCAGGGTGGCCAGCACCGCTTCATAGAAGTGAATTGCGGTGGCGATGTCGATCCACCAGCGCGGCAGCCAGGTGGCGGTGGCGACGTTGTACCAGATCATCAGGCCGGTCACGCCCATGACGATCGTCCCCCATACCACGGCCCAGTACTCGAGCTTCTCGCCGTAGGTGAAGCGGCCCATGGCCGGGCGCTTCCTGGTCAGCCCGAGGTTGTAGCCGAGGACGTGGAAGAGATCGCGGGCGTCCTTCAGGCCGAACCAGAAGTCGCGCAGCCCCTGTCGACCCTCCCGCGTTACGAGCATGAACAACACATGGTATGCCCCGAGGAGCAGCATGACGATGGCGGAGATGCGGTGGATGATCCGCCGCGGCGCCTCGCTCGAGCCGAACATCCAGGCAAAGACCGAGTCGGGCCAGGCCAGGGCGAAGCCGGTGAGCACGAGCATGACGAAACTGACGGCCAGCGCCAGGTGCTGCAGGCGGACGTTGAGCGTCATGCGCGTCACGGTGCGTTTCGGATTGCGCCGCCACGCCAGCGTCTTGCGCAGCCAGATGATCGTGTTGTGCACGATCATGAAGCCGATGGTGCCGAAGATGAGCAGCAGGTAGATCTTGCGGATGATGGTCACGGCCATCGACTGCGTGTCGACCATCTCCCCCTGCGCGAGATGGATGCGTCCCAGGGCGAATTTCGCCGAGGCCCCTTTGTGGCATTTGCCGCAGGTCTGCTGGAGGTTCGCGTGGTTCGTCGCCGCGCGCGGATCGGACGACGGCAGGATGTCGTGCACGCCGTGGCATGAGGCGCAGTTGGCCGCGACGTGCGAGCCGAGGCGCCGCGCCAGTCCGTGATAGCTCGATCGATACGACGAGACGCGGCCGCCCGGCACGCCGAACTCCTGCGTCAGGCGGACGCCGTCGTGGCAGCGCGCGCAGGTGGTCATCGCCACCTGTCCGGCGGCGACGGACGACGTCGGATCGCCGTGCGCCTTGATGGCGTGGATGCCGTGGCAATCGGTGCAGACGGGTGAGTTCCAGTTGCCGCGCGTCAGCGCCTTGCCGTGCACGCTCTGGCTGTATTGGGCGGCGATGTTGGCGTGGCACTTCCCGCAGGTGCGCGGGACGTTGAATTTGAAGATGGCCGATTGCGGATTGTTCGGCGTGTAGACGGCGTGCGAATCGTGGCAGTCGGTGCAGACCGCCGCCTTCATCGATCCGCGGGCCACGGCGCGCCCGTGCACGCTCTCCTGGTACGAGGCGAACATCTGCGTCGAGAGGCCGGCCTTCTCCATGACGAACTTCTGGCCGTGACACGAGCCGCAGGTCTGCGGGATGTTGGTGTGATAGGTCCGCGACTGCGGATCGGACGACGGCAGGATCTGGTGGACGTCGCCGTGACAGTTCCTGCACTGCGCGCCGCCGACGCCTTCGTACAGACCCCTGGCGTGGACGCTATGGCTCCAGGCCGACTGCAACTCGGCGTGGCAGGTATCGCACGCCGGCCTGTTCGGCTTCGTCTCGTGCGGAGCGCTCTTGATGTCGGTGTGACAGTCGACGCACTGAAACATCGAGCCGTGAACGGAGGCTTCGAATTTCTTCGCGTCGATCTGATCGTGACACCCGAGGCACTCGGCGGTGGCGGGCGGGGTCTGAGCCCCGCCCACCGCCGGGAGGAGTGCCGCGAGCACTACCGCGGCAGCGATGAATTTCATGATTGTCCGCGTTGCGGATGAAGGAGAGCGTTACTTCTTGAGAGTCTTGATGTAGGCGACGACGGCCTTGATCTCGTCGGTGGAGAGCTTGGTCTTGTACGCCGGCATCTTTCCCTTGCCGTCGGTGACGGCCTTGGCCAGATCGACTTCGCTCCTGGAGAGATCGGGGAAATTCTTTTCGCCGCCCGGGCCGTGGCACATCTTGCACTTGGCGGTGTATGTGGCCGCGCCGTCAGCGAAAACCGGCATCGCGACGAAGGAGATCGCGATCAGGGCTACGAGCGTCAGTTTGAGGGTCTTCATGGTCTGTTTCAGCTCCTTTCAACAATCTGATGCAATGTTAGGTTGCAACAGGAAGCGGCTTTATGACTCGCCGTACGTGCAGGGGTGATTCGCGTCACACGGGAGGACAGTTGGCAGGTGGCAGTTGGCAGGAGGCGCATCGCTTCAGCCAACTGCCAACTGCCAGCGGCCAACATGTCAACGGACCACGGCCGCAGACAACGGTTCGAACGTCGCGCTGAAATGCCTCAGCATCGGCGGCGCGGTGACGATCCGATAGCCGCAGAGTGACCGCGACAGGCTCGCAGCCGCGAGCACGGTTTCGGCCACGTACGAGAGGTGCGCGTCGGTGTAGAGCCGGCGTGGAATGGCCAGACGCACGAGCTCCATCTTCGCGGCGTCGCCGAACATCAGCGTGCCGATCTCGCTGGTCCGCACGCCGCCGAGGAGGTAGAGCGCATTGACCAGCGCCACTCCCGGAAATTCGCTCGCCGGGATGTGCGGCAACAGCGCCGCGGCGTCGATGTAGACGGCATGTCCGCCCGGCGGCTGCACGATCGGAATGCCACCCTCGGCCAGCTTGTCGGCGAGCCGCGCGACGCTGCCGATCCGATACCGCAGATACGACTCCTGCACCACTTCCTCCAGCCCCTCGGCGATGGCGCCGAGGTCGTAGCCGGCGAGGCCGCCGTACGTCGGGAAGCCCTCGGTAAGGATCAGCAGGTTGCGGCACTTCTCCGCCAGCCGGTCGTCGTTCAGCGCCAGGAATCCGCCGATGTTCGCCAGGCCGTCCTTCTTCGCCGAGAAGATCGCGCCGTCGGCGAGACGGAACATCTCCTGCGCGATCGCCTTCGGAGTCCGCCCGCGCTGCGACGCCTCGCGCTCGCGGATGAACCAGGCGTTCTCCGCGAACCGGCAGGCGTCGAGGAAGAAGAGCTTCCCGTGGCGATGCGCGATCTCCGCCGCCGCCGCGATGTTCTCCAGCGAGACCGGCTGTCCGCCGCCGGAGTTGTTCGTCACGGTCATCATCACCAGCGCCACGCGATCGCCGTCGGTGCGCAGCGTCTCGTCGAGCGCGTAGAGGTCGATGTTGCCCTTGAACGGATGGCGCAGCGACGGCACGCGCCCTTCGGCGATGACGAGATCGCGCGCCTCGGCGCCGGCGTACTCGACGTTCGCGCGCGTGGTGTCGAAGTGGATGTTGTTGATGACGACGTCGCCCGGCTGCAGCAGGCTGGAAAAGAGGATCCGCTCGCCGGCGCGGCCCTGATGCACCGGCATGATGTGCTTGTAGCCGGTCAGGTCGTGCACCACTTCGCGGAAGCGGAGGAACGAGCGGCTGCCGGCGTACGACTCGTCGCCGTCCATCATCGCCGCCCACTGCTTCGCCGACATCGCGCCGGTGCCGGAGTCGGTGAGAAGATCGATGATCACGTCATCGCTCTTCAGCAGGAAAACGTTGTAGCCCGCCTCGTGCAGCGCGCGGTCGCGCTCTTCGTAAGTTGTAAGACGAATCGGTTCGATCGCTTTGATGCGGAAGGGCTCCATGATCAAGGGACTGTTTAACGGCATGCGGTTTCTCCCACCATTTCCATGATTCGATTGAACTGCGCGTCACCATCCAGCCCCGCCTCGGCGATCACCGCGCGGCCCGGGCCACTGCCGGGATAGCGGCCGTGCATGAACGGATGCATCGTCAGCGCGCGTCCGCGGCGCGACGTGATCCAGCGGTACATCGTCGGCAGCGTGAATCCCGTGATGCCGATCGCGCTGGCCGCGGCCTCGGAAGGGAAGATCTCTTCCTGCTCCGAGGGAGAGAGGAGATCGAACAGCTCGGCGCTGGCGATGTAGAAGACGTCGACCTCGATGCCGGCGTCGAGCAGCCGCGGCAACGCGCCGGTGATGAACGCGTACGTGACGCCCGACTCCTGCAGCACGACCGTCGCGTCGGCGCGGCCGCGCGCGGCGCGCAGCTTGTACACGCCGCTGACCGCCGCCTCGGCAGGCGCCAGATTCAGCGCCGCGCGATCGATCACCTTTTCGTTCGGACGCGTGACGAACGGCGCGATGACCGAGGGCCGCTTCGTCAACGCGGCCGACATCAGCGGCCAGATCTCGCTCGCGTCCCACGGCGTGAGCGTGATCATCGCTCCGCGCGGGAAGTTCTCCTGCAGCAGTTGCAGCGGCTGCGGATCGGCGTGCGTCGGTCCGTCCTCGCCGGTCTTCAATCCGGCGTGGCCGCAGATGAGGATCATGGGGCGCGACTTCCCGCCGCGCGCCTGATCGCCGATGGCGTGCAGTCGCGACGCGATGTGTCCGAGCGGCGCGAGGAACGCGCCGTACGACGAGCCGGCGCCAATGTGACGGCCGAACGCCGAGACGCCGGAGAGGATCGCCGACATCGCGTCTTCGCAGATGCCGCCGACGGAGAGCGTCCGCGAGTCGCGATTCGACGCGCCGAAGAAGCCGCTGTCGAAATCCTTCGCCCCCTCGGCGATGCTGGTCGATCCAAGCAGGTCGGCCGCGGCGATCAACAGCGCGCCGCCGCTGAATCGATTGAGGTATCCGAGCACGCGGCCGAGCTGCGTGCGCAGCGCGACGTCGTGGCCCGGCTGCAGCGCGAGCTCCGGCGGCGCCGAGACGACCTGCGTCAGCGCGTAGACGTCTTCGACCGACGGCGCGCCGTCGCGCGGCGTACGCTGCGCGGCGTCGAGTCGCGTTTTCGCGCTAACGATGCGATCGGCGAGGAGGCGCGTCGTCGCGCTCTGCCGTTCGAGCGACTGGCGCACGATCGACAGCGCGTCCCAGAAGCATTGCTCCAGCACCGTCGCGTTCGTCCCCTTCGCGCACTGCTGCGCGTTCGGCGGACACGATGGGAGTTGCCCCGAGAGATCGAGCGCGTCGAAGAACGACGGCGAACAGAGCTTGTGTCCCGCGCCATGCGACGCGCGCCCTTCGATGCCGTATTGCCAGCCCTTCGTCGTGCGGTAGACGATCGCCGTCGGCTTCCCGCTCGCGAGCGCGCGATGCTGCGCGTCCTCGATGAGCTGGAAGTCGGTGCCGTCCGGGACGTAGATCACGTTCCAGTCATGCAGGCGGAAGAGCGACATCGGATCCCACTGCACGTAATCGCCGCGCTGATCGCCTTCCCGCGTCACGCGATCGGAATCGATCGACGACTGGTTCCAGTCGACATGGACGACGGCGTTGCGCACTGAGCCGGTGCCGGCGAAGGCCAACGCCTCGGCCACGCGGCCGGGGGTGAGGCCGCCTTCGCCTTCGATGATGTGAACGCGGGGCACGTCATCACCGTAATAATCGAGCGCCGCGGCCGCATAACCGAGCGCCGAACCGACGCCCACACCCGACGCGCCGGTGGCAACGCGCACGAACGGCGTGGCCGGCGTGGGATGCCCATCCAGCGCGCGCGATTCGAATTTCTCGAACAGCGGCGTGGCGTTCAGCGGATTGCGGCGGAATCCGAGGAGGTCTTCCAGCCGGAGCTGGTCCTTCCGATCGGGAAGAAGCTCCGGCCGGCCGATGCGGACGATCTCGTTGCGCAGCGCCCACATCGCGTAAAGCCCCAGGGCCTTGTGGCCGGCGGCGTAGACGATGGAGTCGGCGTCCTCGCGCGACGGATTGCCGAAGTCGTAATCCATCGTGTCGAACAGGAGCATCGACACGAAGCGCCCGGACGAGATCGAGCCGCCGGGGTGGCCCGACAGCGGCGCGTAGTTGTAGAGCATCGCGCAGAGCGAGCGGTAGATCGCGTCGAGATGCTCAAAGGCGAGCAGTTCGGCTTCGTTCATGAGCGTCTCCAGTCATTGAATCCGTCGACGTCGAAGGCCGCGACTCTGATCCGGTCCATCGCCTCTTCCAGCTCGTCGTAGGCGGTGGCGATGGAGATGCGCAGGAAGTGCTTCCCTTCGCTGCCGATCCGGCCGAAGGAGCGGCGATCGAGCGTGGCCACGCCGTGGCGGTAGAGGAGGAAGCGCTGGAACTCGGTCGCGTCGCAGCCGAGGCGGGCGCAGACTCCGGCGATGTTGGGGAACATGTAGAACGCGGCGCGCGGCAGGTTGCAGCGGACGCCGTCGATGAGATTGAGGCGCGCCCAGACCATGTTGCGGCGCGTTTCGAACGCCGCGTTCATCTTCGCGATCGACGTCACGCTCTCCGGCGATTCGATCGCCACTTTCGCGCCGAACTGGTTGTAGGCGGGGACGCAGGAGAAGTAATTGATGTTGAGGTTGCGGAAGATCGCCGCTTCGTCCGCGGTCGGAAAGATGGCCCAGCCGATGCGGCCGCCCGTCCAGGCGTAGCTCTTCGAGACGCCGGAGACGATGATCGTGTTGTCCGGCAGCTCGCAGGCGATGGAGTGATGTTCCGCGCCGTCGTAGAGGATCGCTTCGTAGACTTCGTCGGAGTAGACGCGGACGTCGGGATCGGCTTTTCTGCGGATGACGCCGGCCAGCTCGCGCAGCTGCTCGCGCGACGCGACGCCGCCGGTCGGATTCGACGGGAAGTTGAGGAAGATGAGCCGCGTGCGGTCGTTGATCAGCGGCGCGAGCTCGTCGCCGGTGCAGGCGAAGTCATTCTCTTCGCGCAGGTGCAGCGGACGCGGAACGGCGCCGACGTAGCGGGTGAACGATTCGTAGATCGGGAAGCCGGGACTGGGGTAGATGACCTCGTCGCCCGGATTGCAGTAGGTCTGCTGCGAAAAACCGATCGGCGGCTTCGCGCCGGGGAAGACGACGACACGGTCGGGTGTGACGGTGATTCCCCGGCTTTGCGCGACGCTTCTGGCGATGGCGACGCGCAACGGCTCGATCCCCTGCGGATCGCAGTAATGCGTCTGCCCGAGGTCGATCTGCCGCTTGACCTCGTCCGCGATGTGCCGCGGGAGCGGAAAGTCCGGCTCGCCGATGTTGCACTTGATGACGCGCTTCCCCGCCGCCTCCAGCTCGCGGATCCACGGTCCGAGCTTGAACGCGTTCTCCGAGTCGATGAGCGAAACGCGCTCCGCCAGCAGCGGCATGTCGCACCTCCGTCGGGGATTGATTGTGGGGGCCGCGGGTTGGGTGGACGGGTGCGAGCAATCACACGGGGATGTGATGGAGACGTCCGCTCCCCTCTTGCTTCGATCAGATCGCGCGGCGGCGGACCGACGACCGCGGCACCACCACCAACGTCACGCTCGCCGCCGGCACGGTGATCGTGTGCGACGTCGTATCCGCCTGCCGCGTGATCGCGCCGTTGGCGAGCTGCCACACCTGCGCGGTGATGAACGGGAAATTCGCGATCTGCAGGTCGACGGGCCCCGAAACATCCTTCGCCACGATCATCACGGTCAGCGCGCCGTCATTCGATCGCGTCGCGGCGAACACCGATACGTGATCGGGGTCGGGCGCACTCGCGAGCACCGACACGTCGCCGAATGTCGAGTGCAGTCCGTCGTAATTGCGGTACATGCGCATCGCCAGGTAGGCGGGTGTTCCCCGATCGGGCGTGGTCCAGCGGTTGGCGAGGTCGAGGCCTTCGCGGCCGAAGATGCCGAGGACGTCGGCCTGGGCGGTGGCGCCGTTCATGTGGTTTTCGGCGCCCCAGTTGTATTCGGTGATGCCGGTCAGCACGCCGGGCGCGTTCGCGCCGACCCATTCGCGCAGCCGCGGAATGAGGTAGACCTTCGTATCGATCCACGACTCGTCCTTGTAATTGCGATCCCAGAGCGAGCGCGTCGAGCGATTGCGGCGCGCCTGCATCGCCGGCGAGGTGTCGTCGCTGAACTCGCCGCTCTGCGGATACCAGTGCACGGTCAGCGCGTCGATGCTGCCGCGCGTCTCGCGCAGGTACCAGGGGATGAAATCGACGTTGCCGTGCGCGGCGTGATCGGGAAACGAGCTCCAGCCGTGCGCCGCGGCGTACTGCTGATCGGCGCCGCTGTAGAGGAAGCCGAGCCAGCCCCACTCCTCCGGTCCGCAGATCAGCGCCTGCGGATCGGCTTCGCGGATGCGCGCCGCGTAGTCGATGGTCTTCGCGCGCATCTCCTCCATCGTCGCGCCCGACGGCTTCACGTCGCGATGCGTCTCGTGCCAGATGCTCGGCTCGTTGTCGAGGAGGTACCAGTGCACGCGCGATCCGAGATGCCGCACCCACGCCTGCTGGAAGAGCGCGTCGGCGGGGAGGTTCGCGTCGTTCGGATCGTTGCCGGTGACGCGCTTGCCGTCCGCGGCGCGGACGCCGTTGCCCGCGTCCGGAAACCATTGCCAGTCGCGATCGGTCTGCGCGCCGTACCGGCCGATGGAGAAACTGGAGAGGCGCTGCCGGTCGTTGCCGAGGCGCGCCACCCAGCCGAGCATGCCGATGGTGATCATCGGCTCCGCGCCGCCGGCGTGCGACTGATCGACGAAGCGGTCCGCGTCATCGCCCGCGATTCCGCTCTCCTCGGCCAGGCTCTCGAAGTACCAGTCCGACGCGTGATTCGTGGCGTTCGACTGCCAGTTGTAGCGCGTCGTGGCGTTGCCGCCGCGGCGGTTCAGCGGGGCGTTCAGCTCATCGAGCTGTTCGCTGGCGGCGAAGTTCACGCCGTAGATCAGAGGCGAGATTGGATGGCGGTTCGCGTTCGCGTCGATCGTGACCAGGGTGGCGAGGAGGAGCGAGAGCATTACACTCAACCTACATGCCGCGCCGGTTCCTTTTCGTGATCTTCCTCACGCTGCTGGCCTGCCATCAGGCGAATGGACCGGTCCCCGAAAAGCGCGTCATCTTCATCGGACTCGACGGCGCCGACTGGCAGTTCCTCGACCGTTACATGGCCGAAGGGACGATGCCAAATCTCGCGCGCATCGTGCAGGCGGGCGAGAAGCGCGTGCTGTTGACGCAGCATCCGCCGCTCTCGCCGCTGGTCTGGACGACGATGATGACCGGCGTCTCGCCGCTGGAGCATCGCATCCTCGATTTCACGCGCTTCAATCCGGCGACCGGCGAGAAGGAGCCGATCACCAGCGACGAGCGTCGCGTGCCGGCCATCTGGAACATGCTCACGGAGAAAGGTCAACGTGTTGACGTGTTCGGAATGTGGGCCACGTACCCGCCGGAGAAGGTGAACGGGACGATCGTCTCCGACCGCGAGGTGGCGGGGAACTACCTCGAGCAGACGGAGAAGGTGCATCGGCTCGCGCTCGCCTCGATCCGCAGGGATCATCCGAATCTGGCGATCGTCTACTTTCAGGGGACCGACGTGATCGGGCATCTGTACGCGTCGAAGCCGGAGCATGCGGAGGACGTGCGGCGGTACTTTGCGCGGATCGACGCGATTCTCGGCGAGTACGCTCGCGAACATGCGCAGTTGGTGATCGCGTCGGATCACGGGTTCGAGTGGGAGAAGGCGATCGGGGTTTCGAGCACCGCGGTGGCGACGGCGGCGAAGTGGCATCGGGATCAGGGGATTCTGGTGGTGCCGCGGGGAGCGCCGGCGTGTGCGCGCGTCGATGGGATTACGCCGATGTTGCTTGGGATGCTGGGGTTGCCGGGGGATGTGGCGGCGTATCAGCGGGCGTGGAGGCGCGCTCGAGCGGACGAGACGTCCGCGCCCCTCCAGCAGCAGAAGCCGTCCGAGGCGATCGCGAATCTGAAGGCGCTGGGGTACATCGGGAGCAGCGAGGCCTCGCATGCGCCGGCGGCGTACAAGGGGACGCGCACGGCGGCGTCGTACGACAACGAGGCGTTGATCCTGCGCGAGCTGGGGCGCAACGACGAGGCGATCAAGGCGTTCGACATGGCGCTGCAGATCGATCCGCACAGCGCCTCGGCGATGTGGAACCTCTCCGATCTGCTGCATCGTCAACATGTTGACTTAGCCCGCGCCGACAGGCTGCTCGACGAGGCGATCGCCATCGATCCCGGTCAGTCGCACTGGCTGGCCATGCGCGGGCGTTATCGGATGGAAAAGCACGATTGCCGCGGGGCGCTCGATGACTTTCAGCGCGCGCTGGCCGGAGACGATGCCGTGCTGTACGCCTCGATCGGGGCGGCGGAACTCTGCCTCGGCGAGGAACGCGAAGCGCGCGCGGCATTCGAGAAGTCGCTGGCCATCGATCCGAATCAGCCGCAGCTGCGGAAGCTGCTTCCGCGTTAACGGGAGCGAGGGGTGCGGACGTCTCGTCCGCACGGCCGGCGCCGTCCGCCGGCTTCCGCTTCGCCAACACGAGCGGACGAGACGTCCGCTCCCCTCTTTCCGGCTACTTCCGCGTTAACGCCAGCATCGTCACGTCGTCCCCCGCCGGCGCGTCACGCGTGAAGGTCTGCACCTGCTTGTCGATGATCTCCAGAATCGTGGCGGCGGCGCTTCCGTGGAACGTCGCGAGCAGCGTCGCCACCGGGTCGAGTCCCAGCTGTTCCTCCGCCTCGTTCTCCGCCTCGGTCACGCCGTCCGTGAAGAGGACGAGCGAGTCGCCGGGAGCGAGCGTGATCGACTGATTGCGATACGTCGCCGCGGCGAAGAGGCCGATCACCATGTCGGTCGTGGTCAGCTGCTGCACGCCGTCGCGGCCGACGATCAGCGGCGGAACATGCCCGGCGTTGGTGAAATCGACGCGCCCCGTCGCCGGATCGAGCACGCCGGCGAACAGCGTGGCGAACTTCGTCGGCGCGGTCTTCGGCGCCAGCGTCACGTTCAGCTCGCGCACCAGTTCCGCCGGCGTCGGATCGTTGCGGGTGAAGATGCTGAACGCCGTGGCCAGGCTGGTCATCACCAGCGCCGCGGTGATCCCCTTCCCGCTCACGTCGGCGATGACGAAGTAGATACGGCCGTCGGGACGGACGATCACGTCGTAGTAATCGCCGCTCACCGTGCGGCACGGCTTGTTCGTGCCGGCGAACTCGTAGCCGTCGAGCGCGGGCAGCGTCGCGGGGAGCAGGCGGCTCTGAATGACGTACGCCGTTTTCAGCTCCTCCTCGAACTTCGCCTTGGCGATCGCCTCCTCGCGCAGGCGCGTCGTCTCCAGCTTGACCGCGGCGAAGCGGGCGATCTGCGCGATGAGGCGGAGATCGTCCTGCGTCACCGCGCCGCGGGCGGCGAGGAAATCGAGATAGAGCACGCCGCTGACGACGTCGTTGACCACCAGCGGCGCGCAGACCGCGGCGCGGATCTGCTGGCCGATGATCGACGCGGCTTGCGCCAGCTTGTCGTCCATGCCGGCGTCGACGTCCATGAACGAGATCACGTTGCGCTCCTCGATCACTTCGTCGAGCAGCGTGCGGCTGATGGTCAGGTCGTTCGGATCGTTCGGATCGAGGCGGTGCAGGCGGACCTCGGTGAAGGTGTGACCGTCCGCGCCGAGGAGGGCGAGCGCGACGCGCGACGGCTGGAGGAGGATGGAAACCTTGTCCAGGATGAAATCGAACAGCACGCTCATCGGCCGGTCTTCGATGAACTCCACCGCCAGCTCGGCGAGGATCGAAGCGCGCTCCCGGCCGCGCGTGGCGCGGTCGTCGATCGCCTCTTCGATCGGGATGACCATGCTCTTGGCCGCCGAGTTGCTGTCGACGGCGACGATCTGCGAGCGCAGCATCTCCTCGCCCTGCACGATCACCTCGGTGTCGCCGAGGGTGATGCGATCGCCGGGGTGAAGCGACGCGGCTTCGAGCAGCTTCGCGCCGTTGAGCAGCGTGCCGTTCACGCTGCCGCAGTCGCGGACCAGCCAGCGGCCCGCGCTCCAGGTGATCTCGGCGTGATGACGGGAGAGGAAGCGATCCTTGATCGGCACCGTACACTCGTTGGCGCGGCCGAGCGTGATCGGCTCCTCGCCCGACAGCGTGAGCGCCGCGGCGGGGAGATTCGGTTGATGGACGACGATCTGGATCTCGCGGGGATTCATGTTTGGACGATTGTCGTCATTGTAAAGGTTGCTGGGTTGCAACCCAGCACCCCCACCCGGGATAGACTCCCACAACACTCCAACCGAATTTTCAGGAGGTCCGCATGTCTCTCCCCCGGTTCTCCCTTGCTTCTCTCATTCTTCTTCTCGCATTGCCGCTCGCGGCGCAGACCACCGGGTCGCTCAGCGGCAAGGTCGCCGACACGAGCGGCGGCGGCGTGCCCGGTGTGACGGTCGAAGTGAAGAGCGTTTCGCTGCAGGGTGTGCGCACGACGGTCACCGACAGCGAAGGGCTGTATCGCCTTCCGCTTCTCCCGCCGGGCGAGTACTCGATCAGCTACAAGCTCGAGGGATTCGCCGCCGAGTCGCGGCGCGGCATCATCATCGCGCTCGGAAAAGACTCCGCGATCGACATCACCCTCAAGCCTGCGGCGGCGCAGGAGATCACCGTCACCGCCGAGGCGCCGGTGCTCGACACGTCGACGGCGAGCCTCGGGACGAACCTCAACGCGCGGGCCATCGAGACGCTGCCGACGGGACGCAACTACTCGTCCATCGTGCAGGTCGCGCCGGGCGTTTCCTCCGACGCCAATCCGCTCAACCCCGGCCAGTCCACCATCTCCGTCTACGGATCCTCCGGCGCCGAGAACTCGTTCTTCGTCGACGGCGTCAACACCACGAACGCCGAGTACGGCTTCCAGGGGAAAGAGCTCAACTTCGAGTTCATCAGCGAAGTCGACGTCAAGACCGGCGGCTACGAAGCGGAGTTCGGCAAGTCGACCGGCGGCATCATCAACGTCATCACCAAGTCGGGCGGCAACGAGCTGCGCGGCGACGTCTTCGGCTACTACGACAACGACTCGCTGCAGGCGGACGCCAAGACGGTGGTCTCCACCGGCGGCACCACCGAGGGCTTCACGCGCAAGGACTATGGCGTCGACCTCGGCGGCTTCATCATGCGCGACAAGCTCTGGTTCTTCGCCGCGTACGACCAGGTGCGCAACTCCATCGACAGCGGCCTCCCCTCCGGACCGCACGAGGGCGACGTCGTCACCTCGGACAGCCATCGCAATCTCGGATCGGCCAAGCTGACCTGGAACGTGACCGCCGGCCATTCGCTGGTGGCCACCTTCCTCCAGGACCCGCGCGTCGACACCGGCGCGATCAACGACAACAACCACACCCTCAACGGCGACGCCTCGACCTACCTCGGACGCCAGGACTTCGGCGGACGCGATTACGCCCTGCGCTACGACGGCGGCTTCGCCTCGCAGTGGATCCTCTCCGGACAGATCGCCCGCCATCGCGAGAAGAACTCCGTCGGCCCCGCCACCGCGGCGGGCGAGGCGATCCAGTACCGCGACGTGGCGAACGATTTCTTCCAGACCGGCGGCTTCGGCCTGGAGCAGGACAAGACCTTCGACCGCAAGCTGTACGGCACGTCGGTGGAGCGCTTCCTCGGACGCCACGACCTCAAGGGCGGCTTCGACTACCAGACCCAGACCGCCGACGTCACCAAGCGGATGTCGGGTGGTCAACAGGTTGACTTTACCGACGTCAACGGGAAGCGGGTCTACCGCCACTTCTACTGGACGACGCCGGACGCCACGATCGCCAACGCGCCGGTCAGCGCGCTCAACGCGAAGCCGGAGCACCAGAACACCGCGATTTATCTGCAGGACCGCTTCTCCATGCAGAACGTCACCATCAACGCCGGCGTGCGCTGGGACCGCCAGCAGATCATCGACTCCGCCGGCGTGACGCAGATCGATCTGAAGAAAGACTACGCGCCGCGCCTCGGCTTCACCTGGGACCCGAGCGGCCTGCACAAGACGAAGGTCTTCGGCTCGTACGGCCGCTATTACGAAGAGATCCCGATGGACCTCGTCATCCGCTCGTTCTCGTACGAGCGCCAGCCGCGCATCTTCAATTACAGCCCCACCAGCACCGTGCCCGATCCGGCCGCGGAGGCCGATCTCGGCAGCGACACGCAGTCGGCCATCCTCGGCGGCTTCACCGAGCCGAGCGATCCCGACATCCGCAACCAGTACCTCAGCGAGTACATCGTCGGCGGCGAGCGCGAGGTGATGGCGAACCTCTCCGTCGGCGTGAAGGGCATCTACCGCAGCTACGGCCGCGTGATCGAAGACTTCCTCTGTGCCAGCGACGGCACGTACTGCATCGGCAATCCGGGCCAGGGCATCATGAAAGAGATCTTCGCGCTCGACTACGAGCACACGTTCGCCGCGCCGAAACCGAAGCGGACGTACAAGGGCGTGCAGTTCGACGCCACGAAGCATTTCTCGAACAACTGGCAGGCCATCGCCTCGTACGTCTACTCGAAGCTGGACGGCAATTACGACGGCGAGTTCGCCCCGTTCACGAACGTCGGCGCCGACCCGAACATCTCCGCGGCGTACGACTACTACGACTTCTTCACCAACGGCAGCGACCTGACGAAGATCACGAACCGCGGCCCGCTGTCGAACGACCGCAAGCACCAGCTCAAGGCGTCGGGAACGTACGAGACGCCGTGGAAGCTGTCGATCGGCGCCTCCGCGTACTGGCGCAGCGGCACGCCGCTCACGCGCTACGGCTACTCCGACGCGTACGGCCGTTACGAGTTCTTCCTCACCACGCGCGGCGCCGAGGGACGCACGCCGGACAACTACGAAGCGGACGTGCACTTCGGCTATCCGATCGACACCGGACGCGTGAAGATCAACCTCCTGCTCGACATCTTCAACATCCTCAACGCGCAGCGCGCCGTGCTGCTCGACCAGCGCTGGGGCTTCGAGGAAGCCGACAACGCGTCACCCACTCCGGTGAACCCCGGATACGGCAAGCCGATCCTGCGAACACCGCCGACCTCCGCCCGCTTCGGCGTGCGGCTATCGTTCTAATCTCGAATATTCACCTCTCCCCGCGCCCGCGGGGAGAGGCATCCACGTGCGATACAAACTCCCGGCAATCCTCTGGACCGCGTTCATCTTCCTCGCTTCCAGCGACGCGTTCTCCGCCCCGCACACCGGCAGCATCCTGTAGTCGATCGCCGTCTTCGTCCTCGGGCACCCGCTGTCCGATACGACGTACGAGCTCGCGCACCTGACCATCCGCAAGCTCGCCCATCTGACCGAATACGGCATCCTCGGATATCTCTGGTTCCGCGCCGTTCGCCGCGAGGAGCCGGGGTGGACGATGCGCTGGTCGGTGACCGCCGTGCTGATCGCGATCGCCGTCGCCGCCGCGGACGAGACGCATCAGGCGTTCGTGCCTTCAAGGACCGCGTCGCCGCTCGATGTGCTGATCGACACCTGCGGCGCGGTGCTGTCGCAGATCGCGGTCTTCCATCATCGTCGTCCTTCTCCCCCGCCGCGCGGGGGAGAAGGTGCCGCAGGCGGATGAGGGGGCGCCCCGCGCACGTGGCACAGCCCCTCACCCGCCTGCGGCACCCTCTCCCCGTGCGCGGGGAGAGGGGAAAATCGAGAATTACAGCCGCGACTCCTGCAGCTTCCGCACGATCATCGTCACCATCCGCCGCGGACTGACCCGGATCGACTGCACGAGCAGGCGATTCATCATCCCCGTCACCACCACCCGCCGCCCGCGCTTCATCGCCTCGTAGCCGCTCTTCGCCACATCCATCGACGACATCGGCTTCATCAGCGTGAAGAGCCGCGTCTGCTCCATGCCGGCGACGCTGCCGAAGCCGGTGGCGGTCGGCCCGGGACAGAGCGCCGTCACCGTCACGTCCGTGTGGCGCAACTCGTCGGCCAGGGCCTCGGAGAACGACAGCACGTACGCCTTCGTCGCGTAATAGACCGCCATCAACGGACCAGGTTGAAACGCGGCGGTCGAAGCGACGTTGAGGACCCGCCCGCGCTTGCGCGCCACCATCCCCGGCAGGAGGAGTTTCGTCAGCTGCGTCAGCGCGACGACGTTCACCTGGATCATCTCCAGCTCCTTCGCCAGATCGTTCCCGATGAACGGACCGGCCAGCCCCACGCCAGCATTGTTGACCAGTACGTCAACATTGATCGATTTCTCAATCAATGCGTCGACGACCTGTTGCGCCGCGTCCGGCCTGGCCAGATCGGCGCCGATGACGGTGGAGTTGACGCCGAGCTCCTTCGCCAGCTCGTGCAGCTTCCCTTCGCTGCGGGCCACGAGCACGAGGTCGTAGCCGTCGGCGGCGAAAAGGCGGGCGAGATCGGCGCCGATGCCGCTCGAGGCGCCGGTGATCAGGGCGGTTTGTCGCATTCGTCAGTCCTCCTCCGCAGTCTATCCTGCGCGTAGACGCAGGATCTCCGGTCACACCGGCACGATCGGTCCGCCTCGGGACTGAAGGGCGCTATCCGCGCGGTGTAACCGGAGATGCTGCGTCTGCGCGCAGCATGAATTCACGGCTAAGATGTCGCGCGCCATGAAGAAACTCGTCCCCTTCTTCGTCCTCATTCTCCTCTCAACCGCCGCCTTCGCCGCGAAGCAGCCCCCCACCCACGAAGCGCTCTTTCTGATGAAGCGCGTCGGCGCGCCGGCGGTCAGTCCGGACGGCAGGTGGGTCGTCACCTCGGTCACCGAGCCGGCCTACGACGAGAAAGAGCAGACGTCCGACCTCTGGCTCGTTCCCGCCGACGGCAGCGCGAAGGCGCGGAAGATCACGTTCACCAAGGCGTCGGAGAGCGACATCACCTGGTCGCCCGACAGCCGGCGCATCGCCTTCTCCACCAAACGCGAAGGGGACGACGCGGCGCAGATCTACCTGCTCGACGTGGCGGGCGGCGGCGAGGCACAGCGGGTGACCAACGCCGCCACCGGCGCGCGCAATCCGCAGTTCCGCCCCGACGGCAACGCCATCCTCTTCGTCACCGGCGTCTGGCCGGGAGCGGCGGACGACGAGGCGAACCGCAAGCTGGCGAAGGAGCGGAAGGACCGGAAGTACAACGTCCGCGTCTACACGACGTTCCCGGTCCGGCATTGGGACCGCTGGCTCGATGAGCAGCAGACGCACCTCGCCGTGCAGCCGCTCGACGGCTCCAAATCACATGACCTCCTCGCGGGGACGAAGCTGATCGCCGCGCCGGGATTCGGGGGGCGCGGAGGCGAGGGCTCGCGGGAGGAGATCGACGCGGCGTGGTCGCCGGACGGCCAGTCGGTCGTCTTCGCCGTGACGACACAGCGCACGACCGCGGCGTTCGCGGAGGTGCCGATCGATCTCTATCGCGTCGCGGTTTCCGGCGGCGAGCCGGAGCTGCTCGCGCACGCCGACGGCACGTACGGACATCCGCGCTTCGGTCCCGACGGAAGGACGCTTTTCGCCACCTGGGAGCCGAACAACGGCAAGGTCTACAACCTGACACGTCTCGCCGCCTTCGACTGGCCATCCATGACGAATCGCCGCGTTCTGACCGCAAGCTCCGATCGCTCGGTCGACACGTTCGCCATCGCGCCCGACGGCAAGACGATCTACTTCACCGCCGAAGACGCGGGACTAATCAAGATCTACTCGCTGCCGGCGGGCGGCGGGGACGCGAAGGTCGCGGTCGAGCCGGAGCGCGGCGTCTACAGCGACCTGGTCATCCCGGAGAAAGCCTCGCCCATGGTCATGCTCGCCCGCTGGGGCAGCTCGACCGATCCGGCGGAGGTCGTCCGGATCGAAAAAGGGGCGCGCCGGAACGTCACCAACTTCACCACCGAGGCCGCGGCGGCTCTCGACTGGCAACCGCCAAGACACTTTTACTTCACTTCATCGAAGGGCAGGAAAATACACAATATGCTCGTCGTCCCCTCCGGATTCGACGAGGGGAAGAAATATCCACTCCTTGTATTGATGCATGGCGGCGCGGCCAACATGTGGAGAGACCAGATCTCCCTCCGGTGGAATTACCACCTGCTGGCCAGGCCCGGCTACGTCATCCTGCTGACGAACTACACCGGCTCGACCGGCTTCGGCGACCAATTCGCCCAGAACATCCAGGGCGACCCGTTGAAGACCCCGGCGGAGGAGATCAACGAGGCGGCGGACGAGGCGATCAAGCGCTTCCCCTTCATCGACGGCACGCGCCAGGCGGCGGCCGGAGCGAGCTACGGCGGCCACCTGGCGAACTGGATGGAGGCGTCGACCACGCGCTACAAATGCCTCATCGCCCACGCCGGCCTGAGCAACGCCGAAGCGCAGTGGGGCACGTCCGACACGATCTACAACCGCGAGCTGATGAACCTCGGGCCGCCCTGGGAGCAGGGCCCGGTCTGGCGCGAGCAGAACCCGATCCGCTACGCCGCGCGCTTCAAGACGCCGATCATGCTCTCCGTCGGCGAGCACGACTACCGCGTCCCAATGAACAACACGCTGGAGATGTGGTCCGCCCTGCAGCGGATGCAGGTCCCGTCGCGCCTGCTGGTCTGGCCCGACGAGAACCACTGGATCCTCAGCGGAGAAAACTCGCGCTATTTCTACAAGGAAGTGGCGGACTGGCTGGCGCGGTGGTTGTGACGTGGGCCTGTTGAGCAAGCTATTCGGCCGCGGCGATGACAGGAAACCGTCGCGTCCTCAGCCGGACACGATCAAGGTGTACGACAGCTATGGCCGGGAGATGGAGATCCCCCGCGACCAATGGCGGCTGAAGATTCTGCCGGACGCGATCAAGTCAAACTGGTCGAATGCCGACGCGCTCTATTCGACTCTCGTTCAGGCGCTCGACGACGGCTTCGTCGCGGACATCCGCGACGCCGCGAAGCGGCTGCGCGAGATCGATGGCGATGCCGAGCGCGGTGGCTGCGTCTACGGCATCGTGCTGCTGGAGAACGGCGATCTCCGTCGGGCGGAGAGCGTACTCAACGACGCTCTGCAGAAAGCTCCGAGATCGGGACCGCTCCTGACGAATCTGGCAAAGGTATATCAAGCCCGCGGCGACGCGCTGCTGGCCGAGCAGACCTTGTGGCGGGCGCTGAACGCCGATCCGAATTTCGATAACGCGCTGCTGTGGTACACGGCGCTGGAGCGTGAGCGCGGCGGCGACGCCGCACGAATCGCGGCATTGAAGCGGGTGGCCGGATTGCGGGGCAGCTGGCGGGCGAACCTCTGGCTTGCCCGTCTCCATCTCGAGGCGAAGGAGCTCGATCAGGCGGTCGGGTTATACGAGAACATCCTCGTCGTCGCCGCCGACCAGCCCGGCGTGCTCAAGCAGATCTCCGGAGACCTCGGGCAGAACGGCTACATCGACCAGATCATCCGCCTCGTGCTGCCGTTTTACGATCCGAAGCGCCACGACTTCCTCGCCGGTTCGAATCTCCTGCAGGCGTTCCTCGAGCTCGGCGACGTCGAGCGCGGCGAGAAGCTGCTGCACGATCTGATGCTGCTCGATCTCGCGCCGTATCGCGAGCACCTGATGTGGTACTCGTCGCGATTCGCCGATCTGAAGGCGCAACCGCCCGTGCCTGAGCCGATCGGAGAGATCGAGGTGTCGATACTCCCCCTCGACCAGCCGGTCTGGACCAACGGCCTCGGCGACGTCGGCTGGCTCCTCCCGGAACGGATGACGTCGACCAAAGACATCGCCGTCCTCGCCTTCACCCTCGGCGTCGAGCCGAACGAACTGCTGCGCGAAGGCGAAGCGCTCGCGGGCCGCGAAGACGAGCCCGGGCGCCTGTCGCGCGCGATCCCATTGCATCTGACCGATGTGCTGCGCTTTCGCACCGATGCCGCGCCGGTCACGTTGCTGCCGGTGATCCGCGGCAAAGGAATGGTGGTGTCGGGCCAGGAATGGAGCGCCGAAGCGGTACACAAGAGTTGCGGCGAACAGTTTGCGTACGCGATCACCGGGCATCTCACGCGGACGGGCGAAACGCTTCAGGTCGGGCTCGCCGTCTGGAGCGCCGGCGACGACAAACCGCTGGCCCGGCTGGCCTGCGCGTTCGAGCAGTGCGAGACGGAGCTATTGAGTGTCCTGGTTGCGCGAAGGATCGTCGTCCGTCGCGAACCGGCCGCGCTCTTCCGCGTGCCGGAGCAGTTCCGGAAGTATCTCGCCGGGCTGGGACAACTGTTCGCGCTCGCGATGTCGCGCTGGGACATGAGCGACACGCTGTACGGCGAGCGCAACATCCATCGCTGGCTGCTCGCGCTGGCGCTCGCCGACGATCTCTCTCCGGTGCCGAAAATCGGATTCGCGGCTGCGTTGGCGAACAGCCGCCGCCGCGGCTCGGATGTCTATCGCGAGTCGGAAAGGGAAGCGCTGACCATGTTCGGCTCGGTGAAGCGATCGGAGCCCGATCTCTACCGGATCACGCCGGCGGTCTTCCGCCTTTTCGACCGCATGGACGAGTTCGAGAAGCGGAGAAACGAGCTGATGGCCGGCGCTGACGATCGCTACATCCGGTGGCTGGCGTCACTCGACACGCTCTTCGAGCCCGCAACGAATTCGTGAACGCGGCGCCTGCGGGAACGGCGAATGCTACGATCCTTCGTTATGAAACGAACAACGCTGCTGTTGTTGTCGGCACTCGCGCTCGCGCCTCTTGCGCGGGCCCGCGAGGTGCTCCCCTTCATTCAGGACGACTACACGAAAGCGCTCGCGCAGGCGAAGAGCTCGCACAAGCCGATCTTCGTCGAGGCGTGGGCACCCTGGTGACACACCTGCCGCTCGA
>Ga0207703_10000213_pt1 | contig 67884 bp, 65 predicted proteins | sample KBSSwiS12_FD_184304 | JGI IMG/M metagenome (GOLD analysis project Ga0207703, IMG submission 184304) | Switchgrass rhizosphere microbial communities from Kellogg Biological Station, Michigan, USA - KBS Switchgrass S1-2 (SPAdes) (version 2) | ecosystem: Host-associated > Plants > Roots >...
TCGCTTCGTCGGCGCCTTCCGCGCTTCCCAGTGCTTCCTGGAAGCAGCCGGTGGCTTTGCCGATCTGCGAATCCATCACGTAGATGTTGCCGAGATCGATGAGGACCGCCCGCTTGAACGCGAGGTCGGCCGCTTCATCGGCGGCACGCAGCGCGAGCTCACCGTAGAAGAGCGCGCGCTTCAGATCGTTCTCGATTTTGTGCTTGAACTGCAGGGCGTAGGCGGCGAGGCAGACGTGGCGCGGGTTGCGGCGGCGCATGATCACGCGCGGCAGTTCCTGCACTTCGGGTCCGCTCCGCTCGAGCGCGATCAGGGCGTCGGCCTTGTTGATCGCGATCAGCTCGCGCAGTTCTTCGTCGGTGGCGAGGGTCAGAGCTTCGTCGTAAAGGGCCAGTGCGTCTTCGAGACGATTCTCGCGCGCGCTGGCCAGGCCGGCCTGGCGTAGTTCTTCGGTGCGTTCGACCATCGGACTAAGCATCTTCTTCCCCACTCTCCGCCCCGTCATCATCATCCCATCCCAGCTCCTGGCGGCGCTTGAACTCGATGAAGCTTTCCACTTCCTTCTGCGCCGTAGGGCTGAGGGACTTGAGCTTGTCGATGACCGTTTCCTCGTTCCGTCTGTTCTCTTCGAAGAAATCGCCGATGCTGAGATCGAAGGCCTGCAGGATTTTCAGCAGCGTATCGAGACCGACCTTGTACTCTCCCTGTTCCATGCGGGAGAGATCGGACTGGTGGACGCCGATACGCTCGGCGAGCTCCACCTGCGTCAGCTTACGCTGCCGACGTAATTGCCGGATCTTGCGTCCGACGAGCTCTAGCTGTGCTGGCCTGTTCATCTGCGTTTCGTTGACGTTTTATGCTATTGGACAATAAAATCCCGCGAGGATCAATCTACGGGCTTAGCTGACCCGTGTCAAGTCCCAGGAGCGTCTCCCCATCTATCGCGACCTGCATCTTCTCAGAGAATTGATACGGCGTGACTTCAACGCCCGTTTTACCGGGTCGGCTCTCGGCCTGGCGTGGGCCGTCCTCCAGCCCCTCAGCCTCGTCGTTCTCTACTGGTTCGTCTTCACCTTCATGATTCCGAGGGTGGGGGGCGGGAGCGACCGCTACATCTATTTCCTGATCTCCGGCCTGATCCCGTGGCTGGCGGTGAACGAAGGGATCATCCGATCGACGACGAGCATCGTCGAGAACGCGACGATGGTCAGGAAGTTGCCGTTCCGCAGCGAGTTGCTCGTGGTCGTCCCGAACGCCACGGCGATGATCTTCGAGGCCATCGCCTTCGCCATCTTCGTCGTGTTCCTGATCGTCCGGGGCGCGGATCTCCGAAACATCTGGCTGCTGGCGGTGGCGCTGGTCATCCAGTTCGCGCTGCAGCTCGGCTTCGGGCTGATGCTCGCCGCCACGTACGTCTTCTTCCGCGATCTGACCCAGATCCTCGGATTCGTCCTCTCCATCCTCTTTTATCTGAGCCCCATCCTTTATCAGGCGACCGGGCGCTTCGGCCCGCTGCTGGAATGGAATCCCATGACCCCGCTGCTCGGTTTGTTCCGCCGTGCCGCGTTGTCCGCGGCGTTACCCGAGGCGAGTTCGATCGTATATCTCTTGGCGGTGACAGTCGGAGCGTTGAGCGGCGGCCTGCTTTTGTTCCGCCGCGCCCAACCGACTCTCGTCGACCTGATCTGATCACACCCGCACTTCAATTCAGGAGATCTATCCGCATGTTGTCAAAGAAGACTCTGTTCGTGTGGCTGTTGACGATCGCCGTGGCGCAGGTTGCCTTCGCGCAGGCGACGACGACCGCTACGACCACGACGACGGACACCACCGCCGCAGCGCCGGCGACGCCCGCCGTCGACGGCGGCACGCCCACTTACCTGAGGCCCGAGACGCCGGAGCAGCGCGCCGCGAGAGTCGGTCCCGTCGATCCCGGTACGAATCCCGATCCGAAGGAGACTTTCTATCGGTACGGGAAGCGCTACCACATCGAGAAGTACGACAACGTGCGCAGCCGGGTGGTCATGACCGGTGGCGATCCGGGATGGGGGCGGCCGGTCGGCTGGGCCAACATCTATCGCGAGGTGTACCAGAAGAACGACAGGTACACCTGGTTCTGGTTCGAAGAGCACGACGCCGCCCAGACCGAAGAGATCCGGCAGCAGGCGGTCGAGTCGACGACCAAGTGGCCCGACGAATCGCTGAAGTACTTCCGCGCCACGCGCACCGAATTCTCGCCGCTCACGCCGCCGTCGGCCGGGAAGACGATCAACTTCAGCGATTCATCGGACGGTCTGCCGAAGTCCGGCTCCTGGCGGAACTCGCTGGCGGTCGCCGACATGAACGGCGACGGCAACGCCGACATCATTGCTCCTCCCGAGCGCCAGGGCAGCAACGTTCCGGTCGTCTTTCTCGGCGACGGCAAGGGACACTGGAAGATGTGGGACGCGAAGTGGCCGAAAGGATTGAACTACGGCGGCGTCGTCGCGGCCGACTTCAACAAAGACGGCCACATGGATCTCGCCTTCGCCGTTCATCTCGACGGCGTGCATGTCTTCCTGGGCGACGGCAAAGGCAACTTCACCGACTCGAGCGACGGACTTCCGCGCGACTTTCCGACGCGGCGCGTGGTGGTGACGGATGTCGATCACGACGGCCTGCCGGACATCGTGGCGATCAGCGAAGGCCCGAACGCCATCAACGAAACGAATCCCGGAAAGGCCGACTACGCGAAGATCCGCGCGTACCTGAACAAGAAGAAGGGGAGCTCCTGGGTCGGCATCAACATCCCGGCAAAAGGGAAGCAGGTTGCCGGCGACTGGCTTTCGGCCGGTGATTTCAACGGCGACGCCTACCCCGACTTCATCGCCTCCAACATCTTCTACAACGGTCCGGACATTCTTTACGTCAGCTCCGGCAAGGAGAAGTGGACCAGCGCCGCGGATGATTTCGGCCGCATCATCCCGCTCCTCGCCTACCACCGCGCGAACGCGACCGGGAAGTTCAGCTCGCAGAAGCGCGATGACGCGTTGATCAGCTACTACCGTCAGTGGCCGGTGGCGCTCGACCCGAAGATCGTGCCGAAGCCGCCGGTCGAGGACATCGCCGGAATCGATCGCATCGACTTCACCGGCAAAGAGCCGAAGCGCGTGTCGGTCATGCGCTGGAACAGCCCCGCGCACAATCCCGCTTCGGGAATGGGCACCGGCGACTTCGACGGCGACGGCAATCTCGACGTCGCGTTCACCATCTTCGAGTCGCGTGAGGTCGTGATTCTCCTCGGCGACGGAAAAGGCAATTTCAAGAAAGCCGACGTCGGCGGCGTCAAGCTCGCGCCGAATCCTTTTTACGATCTCAAGGTGGCCGACGTGAATGGCGACGGCCGTCCCGATCTCCTCATCGGTTACGAGGCGGCGGGGCTGACCATCACCCAGCACGATGGATCGATCCACGTCTACCTGAATCAGGGTGCGACGGCGGGAGCGCTGGCTGCCGCGAAGTAGGCGGGCTACCGGCCGGAATCGAAGGGAGAGGCCGTGGAGGCCTCTCCTTTTCTCGTTACCGGCTGTCTTGTTTCGGCCGGTGGCATCGAAGTCGCTTGGCGGCGACGGGCATGAGAACGTTTGCGTCGAAGGCCGCTTTGGATATAATCGGCGCGTTTTTCGAACCTGAATGTATGCGGTAACCCCATAAAATCTGCATTCAGGTATTGACTTCCTGTTCTTTTCGCCATACTGTTACGGCAATTCGAAATCGATCTCTTCAAATTCGAAGTGCTCATTCTGCATCCGGAGGTGATCGTATCGTCGAGCGAGGGTGAGTGCAGACACCGCAACCGAACTCATTTCAATCATTGATGTGTAGGAGAAAACGATGAAAAAACTTTTCGTATGGGCCATGGTGGCCACCCTCCTGATGGCGGGTTCGGCGTTCGCCTCGGGTCGCTCGCCGCTTCGTGCGGCCGCGAACGCGACCGCCGGTGCGGCGTTCTTCACGGGCACCGGACCGACGACGACGAATAACGACGACAGCTGCGACATCAGCACTGCGCCGGCGGCAACGCTGCTTCTGCCGTATTTCGAAGTCGATATCAACGCCCCTCAGACGACCGCACAGACGACGTTGTTCACGATCACGAACGTGACGCAGATCCCCCAGATCGCGCACGTCACGGTCTGGACCGACCTGTCGTTCCCGGTCCTCGACTTCAACATCTTCCTGACCGGCTATGACGTCCAGGGCATCAACCTGTACGACGTCATCGCGCGCGGCTTCGTCGCGTCCACGGCGGGAACGTCGATCGACGACGCGATCAGCCCGACGGGCCAGCGTTCGCTCGATAACGACCAGAACCCGAACTTCGGACCGAACGTCGAGTCCGACTGCTCGATCCTCCCGGGCCCGATCCCGCCGAACATCCTCGCCGATGTTCGCACGGCGCTCACCACCGGCCGCGTTTCGGGTTGCGGATCCAACGCTGTTGGTCTCGTGCACACGAACGCCATCGGTTACGTGACGATCGACGTCGCGGCGACCTGCTCGGTTGCGCTCCCGATCGAAGCTTCGTACTACTCGGGCGAACTTCTGTTTGACAACACCCTCATCGGTGACTATCAGCAGATCAACCCGAACCCGACCACCGGCAACTACGCCGGCGGCAACCCGCTCGTCCACATCCGCGCCGTCCCCGAGGGCGGTCAGGCTGGTGTCGCGGTTCTCACGAACCTCCCGTACACCTTCTATGATCGTTACACGGTTGGCCAGGTTGTTCGTACGATCGATCGCCGTCAGCCGCTGCCGTCCGTGTTCGCTGCCCGCTACATCCAGGGTGGCACGGGCGCGTTCAACACCAACTTCAAGATCTGGCGCGAAGGCGTGACTGGGCCGTCCCCGGTTGCGTGCTCCTCGTACCAGCGCAATGGTCTCACCGGCACGGAAATGCAGGTTCGCGACATCGTCCGCTTCGACGAGCACGAGAACCCGACCGTCCTGGCCTCCTCGATCCGTGTGTCGCCTGTCCAGACGACCACGATCATCCTGCCCGAGACCTCGAGCGTCTCCACCTCAGCGGGTATCTTCCCGCCGCTCTCGACCTCTGGTGATGTCGGCGGCTGGTTCTACCTGAACCTGAACAACGGTGGTTCCACGTCTTACAGCGTCACCACGGCTGGCGTCAGCACGACCGTCCCGCCGGGACCGCGCGTCTTCTCCGGCGCCGGCACCAGCACCACGAACACCGGTGCCATTCGCCAGAACCAGGATTGGGTCATCGTTTCGATGTTCGCCGAGGGTCGTTTCTCGGTTGACTTCGACGCCGCGTGGCTCGGCAACGGCTGCTCGCCGTCGCCGGCAGTCACCGACGCGAACGGCGGAACTCCGGCAATCGGACCGTCGCCGAACGCTACCCCGTAATCCTCGTTCCTATCGCAGTTGCCTCTTGAAGGCGGGCCGGTTTCCGGCCCGCCTTTTTTGTTTGCCAGCAGTCCGTTGACTTGATAAAATAAGTTTTCGAAGACCAGGTGATTCTGTCGTGATTCGATCCGGCAAGGTTGCCTGTGTCGGCCCTGCGTATTCCATACATCGATCCGTCCAGACCAGAGTTGGGGAGACAAAGTGAGACGACTTCCGATTCACTTCGCGCTGATGCTGACGTTGCTCGCCGCAATTGCGCCCGTGAGTGCCTTGGCGTACAACGGCCCGCCGCTGTTCACACTGCCGGCGAAGACAACGAAGACAGAGGTGACTTGCACCACGTGTGTTCCGTCGAGCTACATGGGCAAGAAATCTGTCGGGTATCAGGGGGCCATGAGTACGTTCGTCGGTCGCTATGACGACTCCGCACTGGACAGCGAGGGATTCTCGCTCCCTCGTCCTCTGCGCGTCTGGCAGATGAAGTACAACGCCGCCCACGACCGGCTTTACATGCGCGTCGGCAGTTACCTCGTGGCGTACGACGTCGCTACATTGATCAGTCGCGCGGCATCGAACGAAGGACTGATCACCATCGATCGCCCGGGCGACGTCGGTCCGGCCGGGTCGTATCTGAGCTGGGACAAGTCCTTCAACATCGAAGACAACTGGCCGCAGACAGGAATGGACGGCGGCGACTGGCTGCCTGATTTCGACTTCGACGACCGCGGCTTCGTCTACATGACCGGCGGCGTGATCTGGGGCAGCGTGAAGGATGACTACGTGCGCGGAGGCCAGTTCTCCGACGGCTACAAGTTCGCCGCCGCCAGCGCCAGATCGATCGTCGTCCTGAAGGCCTCCAACGGTCACTATTACGTGGTGGTCAGCCCGGAGACCGGCACGTCGACGGTCTTCGACGTCACCGATCGAACGGCACCCATTCAGACTGCGACATTGACTCGCGCTTTCCTGAAGACCGCCGCGGCGAAGAGCGCTGACGGCCACTGGGTGGCCATCACGAACTCCGGCTCGAACAGCGTGGAGATCTTCACCACCGAGGACTTCATCACCAACAGGCCTCCTGTTTTCTCCACCACCCCCGGCCAGATCTTCAAGGGGATGGCTACCGACGGCACGAGATTTTTCGCCGCTGAGACGGTCAATGGACTGCTGTCGATCTCGACGTTCACCCCGTCGGGCGGAACGTTCGTCGAAACGAAGTCGCGCACCTCGAATCCGTTCCTTCCCGAGCGCCTGCAGTACGGCGCCGGATACGTCAGCGTGACCGGTCTGACGACCAGCAACTCGACCAACGACGTTCACGTTTTCCGCGTCGGCACCGGGACTCTGACCGAGCTCGATCTTCTGAGCTACTCCACCTCGACGCTGAAAACCGACCGCTATTTCCCCTCCTATTACTCGCCGAACGGTGTTCCCACCGGCTACCTGAGCTCGATCTACAGTCTGATCGTCGATTCGTTCGTCTATCAGAAGAGCGGCAAAACGTACCTGTTCGTCAACGCAAAGGGTCTCGGAGACATCTACGAGATCAAAGGTACGGACTCGATCACCTCGGCGAACAAGGGAGTGACGGGCACACCGAATCCCAACTCCGCCCAGACCACGGCCGGACCGTATTACGGCGACAAGATCGTCTTCGGGAGCTCGACCACCGGAGCGTCCCAGATGAACGTCAACTGGAACTTCGGCAACCCGGAAGCGGGCGACAACATCGTCGCCTCCACCACCGGCGTCGACGTCATCCATCAATACTCCGGCATCAGCGCGGCCTCGCAGCTTTCCGGCGCTCGCATCGTCTCGGTGACGAACGCGCAGGACAGCACGATCAACGATTCACAGAGCGTGACGCTCGCCGTGCCGACGGCACGCGTCGGAATCGTGGGACAGCCGATTCTCTTCACCGCTCCGAACGCCTCGTCGGCGGCCGCCATCGTCACCAGCGATCAATGGAAGGACGCTTCCGACGGCACCGTCGACGGTCACTACGCGTCGTGGAACATCGACGGATCGACGACCAAGGCCCTTCCGAATGCGACCGTCCCGGTCGGCGGCTGCGGAACGCATACACTGATCTTCACCGGGAATTACGGTCCATACAGCGGCAGCGGCAGCACGCTCAACTCGACCAACGGCACGCTGGCGCAGTCGATCAACAGCGTCGTCTACACCTCGCGGCCCTTCGCCGCGCTGGTGAGCGCGCCGGCCGCCAGCGGTCCCTCGAACATCGCCTTCACCAGCATTTCGCGCGCGACGACCGATAACGCCATTATCCCAGGCGGGACGCAGTTCACCTGGACGTGGGACCTTCTGAATTCCGCGAACGCTTCGATTCAGACGGCCACCGGAACGTCGCCGCTCAATTCCGTTCCGAGCTTCATCGTCCCGCGCTCGGCGTTCACCGGACTGACCGGCGTGAAAGTGCGGCTGCAGCTCAGCACCACCGCGGCGCTTCCCGGCGCCTGCGCCGGACTGACATCGTCTTCCGTCACGAACGACGTCCCGCCGGCACCCGATCCTCACATCAGCATCGTGAGCGGCTGCCAGTACTCGGGATCGCCCTGCAACCTGAGCGTCACGTCGACCTCGGGCGCGCCCACTTCCGGATGGACGGTCGACTGGGCCTTCAGCCCGGCCAGCGTGGCCGGAGGCTCCGGCCTCACGCTGGCGCCCTCATTCACGACGACCTACTCCGGCTCCGTCACGGCCACCGCGACGAACGCCATCGGCACGGGCAGCGACACGAAGTCGCTCTCCATCGCCGCCCCGCCCTGCAACGCCGCGCCGGGCCAGGGTGACATCGCTGTGCAGTACTCCGGCAGCGGCAACTGCATGATCGGCGGCAACTGCACCGCGAATCAGTCGATCCGGTTCGCCGCGTCAAGTCTGGCGTACCACTTCAACGCGAATTGCGATCAGTATCTCTGGACGTTCGGCGACGGCAGTACCGCGACCACGCAGATCGCCAATCACTCGTATGCCAGCAACGGCACGTACACGGGATCGTTCAAGATCACGGTCAACAGCACGACGCTGACGTACCCCTTCTCGGTGGTCGTCGGTCCGGCGGGAGGAGGTTGCGGCAACAACTGCAACCCGCCGCCCTGCCCGCAGATCTCCGAAGGATCGGTGTTCGCCACGTTCAGCGGCGGCACCAGCGGCTGCTCGTACGTCAACTCCGTTGCCTGCTCGGCCGGTGAGGGAATCTCCTTCACCGCCGCTCCGAACACGTTCAACGGTTACAACTTCAGCTGCGGCAACCACTCGTTCTCCTGGCTGTTCGGCGACGGCGGATCGGGTTCCGGCCAGCAGGCTACGCATGCGTACAGCGCCGGCGGCACGTACACCGCCACCGTCACGGTCAACAGTCCGACCGGCACGCTGTCGTATCCGGTGACGGTCACCGTCGGCGGTTCCAGCGGCTGCGCCATCCCGACGACCGCCAACATGACCATCGCCCTCGCCGGCGGCACCAGCGGCTGCACGGCGACGGCTCCCAGCTGCCGCGCGGGCGAGTCGATCTCGATGAATGTCGGGAGCAACACCGGCTACAACTTCGGATCGTGCGCGCACACGTTCAGCTGGAACTTCGGTGACGGCCAGCAGGGAAGCGGCCAGCAGGTGTCGCACACCTACAGCAACGCGCAGTCGCAGTACACGGTGCAGGTGACGGTGACCAATTCATCCGGATCGACCACGCTGACGAAGATCATCGGAATCAGCGGCGGCATATCCGGTTGCCCCGTCCCGAGCACCTCGAACGTGTTCCTCAGCTACCTGGGCAGCGGCTGCTCCTCCACCTCTCCGACCGTGAAGTGCGCTCCGAGTGAGGTGCTGAGCTTCGCCGTGAATCCGTCCGGCTACAACCTGTCGTGCGGCACGCACACGTACTCGTGGAACTTCGACGACAACGGGTCGTCGACCAGCCGTACGCCGACGCACGCCTTCACCGCGCAGCGGACCTACAACGTGACCTGCACGGTCACCAACCCGAGCGGAAGCACCACGTTGGCGCTGCCGGTCATCGTCGGTACAGGCACCGGCGACACGCCCACCGGGCAGGTCGACTTCACGTACGCTCCGTTCAGCGCCGCAACGCCGACGCTGATTCAGTTCACGCCGTCGGTCACGCCGCCGAACGCCGCCTCCAGCTGGAAATGGAGCTGGGGCGATGACACGCCAGACGTGAGCCTCACCGGCACGTCGGCTACTCCGCAACTCCACCTCTACCCGGAAGCCCGCACCTACACTGTGACCCTGACGACCAACGTCGGCGTGGTCACCAAGCAGGTCGTGGTCGGCGGTTCGACGACACCCCGGACCAGACCTGTGCGTCACTGACGCGCGTTTGATGCAGCTCCTCAGAGTGGCGGGCTTCGGCCCGCCACTCGCTTTTTGGACGCCTTCCCGCGCGACTCCGTAGAATGTCGCCAATGGAACCTGCCGTCCGGGCGGTCGAGCTGTCGAAGCACTACGACATCTACCGCCGTCCCATCGATCGCGCGCTCGAGATCCTCACCGGGCGGCCGCGCCACACCGTTTTTCCCGCGCTGCAGGACGTCACATTCGAGGTGGAGCGGGGAGAGACGGTCGGCGTCATCGGGCAGAACGGCGCCGGCAAGTCGACGCTCCTCAAGCTGCTCTGCGGCATCACCCGCCAGAGCAGCGGAACGCTCGAGGCGCGCGGCCACATCGCCTCGATCCTGGAGCTCGGCACCGGTTTTCATCCCGAGTTCTCCGGCCGCGACAACGCCGCGCTGAACGCCGCGATCCTCGGGCTCACCCCCGCCCAGGTGCGCGCCAGCCTGCCGAAAATCCTCGAGTTCTCCGAGCTCGGCACGTTCCTCGATCGGCCGGTGAAGACCTATTCGTCCGGCATGTACATGCGCCTGGCGTTCTCCGTCGCCGTGAACGTCGATCCCGACATCCTGATCATCGACGAGGCGCTGGCCGTCGGCGACGGCCACTTTCAGAAGAAGTGCATCGACAAGATCCGCGAGTTCCAGGAACAGGGAAAGACGATCCTCTTCTGCTCGCACGCGCTCTACTACGTCTCCTCGATCTGCCGCCGGACGCTCTGGCTGGACCACGGTTCGGTGATGGGTTACGGCCCCTCGCTCGACGTCGTGCACGATTACGAGACGTTCCTGCTGCAGCGCGATCGCGACACGGCGGGCGAAGGAGAACCGCAACCGAATCGCGCTCCGACGCCGGTCCGCTTCCGCGACATCATCGTCTGCGACCGCAGCGGCGCGCCGCGCGATCGCTTCGATCGGGGCGAAGACATCCATGTCCGCGCCCGCATTCACTCCGACGACGCTTCCCAGCCGGCGCACGTGATCATCGGCGTCAATCGCAGCGCCGACGACCTGCAATGCTTCGCCGTCGGCACGCACGCCGACGGCGTCGCGCCGCTCGTGGGGCGCAACGAGTACGAGCTGACGGTCCGGCTGCAGGACGTGCCGCTGGTTCGCGGCGACTACTCGATCATCGCCTTCGTCGGCGACGAGCACGCCATGACGGTGTTCGACCGCCGCGATCTCCGGCCGGCTTTCTCCATCACCGGCGATCGCTTCGACATCGGCCTGATCGACGTCCGCCATCGCTGGGAGCTCGAGCCCGCCGAAGTGGCGGCCGCCGCGCGATGATCTCGCTGCTGGTGGTGAACTACCGCTCGGCGCCGCTGGCGATCGACGCGATCCGCTCCGCGCGGGCGGCCACGACGCAATCGCTGCAGGTCGTGGTGGTCGATAACAGCGACGAGGCCGACGCGCTTCGCCCGCACGCGGACGTCGTCGTCGCATCGCCGGTGAACCGCGGCTACGCCGGCGGCATCAATGACGGACGGGCGCATTGCAGGGGAGAGATCATCGTCGCCGCCAATCCCGATGTCATTTTCGACGCCGGCTCCATCGACGCGCTCGCCGATGCGCTGCGGCATGCGGCCGCCGCCGGGCCGGCGCTTTTCTGGGACGACGCGCATCGCTGGCTGTTGCCGCCGTCCGACCTGCGCACCGCCTGGCAGAAGATCGATGAGGTGCTGGCCAGCCGTTCGCGCGCCTGGATGCTCGCGCGCGATCGCAGGCGTTTCCGCGCGCGCGTCGCGTTCTGGTCGCTGCGGGAGACGACCGCGGTGCCGGCGCTCTCCGGCGCCGTGCTGGCGTTTCGCGCCGCCGCCCCTTCCTTCGACGAACGCTTTCCGCTCTATTTCGAGGAGACCGACTTTCTCCGCGGCCTGCGCGGAGAGGTCGTCTATGTCCCTTCCGCGCGCGTGCGGCATCTCTACAACCAGAGCGCCGGACAGGTGTCGCACGACGCCGCGTCGCGATTCGCGCAGAGCGAGTTGCGCTACCTGGAGAAATGGAACGGCCCCTTCGTCGCGCGCACGCTCAAGTCGCTGGAGCGCCCGCCGCTGGCCTTCGACTTCGAGCCGATCGACGGGCCGGTGACGCTCGACGGCGATGACCTCGTGATCGAAGCCTCGCCGCTGGCGAACTTCGCCACCGCCGCCGGCCGGCTCGATTCGAAGGTCGTCGACCTTCCTCCCGACGTGCTGTCGAGCTGGCGTGGCGAAACGATCTATCTCCGTGCCGTCGAGCGCGGCAGCGGCCGTGTGGCCGGGGCGTGGGCGCGTAGAATACGGCCATGAGCTCGACCAGCGTGTCGGTGCTGATGCCGCTGACCGGGTCCGGCGCTCCACCGAATGCGGCCCGTCAGGCCATCGAGCGCTACCTCGCCTCGACCGGCTTCGACTTCGAAATCATGCCGCTGGCCGAGGCCACGTACGGTGCGTCGTTGAGGCGCGGCGTGTCGGAAGCGAAGGGAAACGTCGTCGTCATCGTCGATCCCGAACTGCCATACCCGGTCGACGCGATCGGCGACGCGGTGGCCATGATCGACTCCGGCGGCACCGACATCGTCTTCGCCACGACGCACGACGGCGACGACAAACGCCATCCGCTGCTGCGCTGGTTCCTCGTGCCGCATCTTCCCGATCCGGCGATCCGGCTGAAGGCGTTTTCGTCCGCTGCCGCGAAACTCGTCGCCGGCGAGTCGAAGCTCAACGGCGGCGGATGCGAGCTGGAGATCGCGTTCCTGGCGAACAAGTACGGTTTTCGTGTTGAGCGGATTCGCGTACATAGCTCAGCGGACGAGCGGACGGGACGTCCGCTTCCTTCGTTTGGCGGCATCACCGGTCTGCCCGCGCTGATCGCGATCCGGCTCAACGATCGGCGCATGAACTACCGCGCGGCGCGGCGATGCCCGGTCTGTTTCTCGAACGAAGTGTGGAGCTGGGCGCAGATTCCGGGTAACATCGTGCGTGCCTGTCATCGCTGTAAGTGCCGCTATCTCAATCGTTTCAACATCGATGAAGAAGAGCTGCCGGTCCATCGCGAGCTTCGCGCGTACGCGCCCGCGGGCGACGTCCTCGATGAGACGATCCACTCGCGCACGGCGCGCGAGAAGACGTCGTTGCGCCGTCTGGCGAACGTGCGCCGCGACATGCCGCTCCGCGCGCGGCTGCTCGAAGTCGGCGTGCGCGACGGCAGTTTCGGCGCCGCGGCGTCGCGCGAATACGAATACGTCGGCATCGATCACGCCTCCGCCGCCGCGCGTGCGGCGCGTGCGCGCGGGCTCGACGTCTACTGCGCCTCGCTGCTGAATTTCGTCAACACCGGGCCGGCCTTCGACGCCGTAGCCCTCTTCCACGTCTTCGAGAACATGGCCGATCCGCACGACGCGCTTGGCCGCGTAAAGGACTTGTTGAAGCCGGGTGGAACGCTGTTCCTGTCGACGTTCGACACCGAGGGCCTGCTCTATCTGCTCACCGAGCGGCGGCGGATGATGCATAACTTCCGGACGCACCTCATCCTCTATTCACGCTCCGCGCTGATCGAGCTGCTCGAACATTCCGGATTCGAGATCCAGTCGATCGTTCCCGACTTCGAGTATCGCGACCACAAGTTTCTCCGGCATTGGCTCACCGCGCGCTGGCCGCGCCTCGGCGCGATGGCGCGCGCCGTCCTGCGCGTGCTTCCCGATCCGCTGCTGGTGACCTCGGGCTCGATCCGCGTCATCGCCCGCCGCCGCGCCGGGACGCCGGCCAACGTCCGCGCCATCCGCTCCGTAGAACCGACGCATGCCCGCTGATGTCGTGATCCGCCCGTACCACGCGGGCGACGAACAGAAGATCCTCGACCTCTTCGCACGCTCGTTCCACGCGCCGCGATCGCTGGAGAGCTGGCGCTGGAAATTCGAAGACGATCCGTGGGGCCGCGAGCGCATCAGCCTTGCATTCGGTGAAGACGGTGCGTTGCTCGGCCATTACGCCGGCTATCCGATGCCGTTCGTCGATGACGGCACGCGCGTGATCGCGAACCAGATCGGCGACACGATGACGGAGAAATCGGTTCGCCACGTCGGCCGTGGGCCGACCTCCGTCCTCGGCCGCACCGCGCTCCATTTCTACCAGCACTTCTGCGAAGGGAAGGTGGCGTTCAACTACGGCTTCAACGTCGCCAACATCCAGAAGTTCTCGCTCCGATTCCTGCGCAGCGATCGTGTCGAGCCCGTAACCTACCGCGTTCATGCAGCACAGACACTCCTGTCTGTGCCCCGCCTCCACCGCTGGTTCCTCGGCTACCAGTTCGAGCTCGTCAAACAGACCACGGACGAGTGGGACGACCTCTTCGCCCGCGTCGCGCCGTCCTATCGCTTTCTCGTCGAGCGCAACGCCCGATACGTTCGTTGGCGCTATCTCGAATGTCCCGGTGTGCCGTACATCGTTGTCGCCGTCCGCAAATGGAACCGCCTGGCCGGATGGATCGTCTTCCGCATCCGGGAGAACCGGCTGACCATCGGCGACGCTCTGTTCGATCCGAGGTGGCCCGACGCGTTCGGCATGCTCCTGCGCCACGTCGTGCCGTCGTATCCGGTCGAGCTCGTCGAAGGATGGTTTCCGCCGCGCCCGGCGTGGTTCGACGAAGTCTTGCGGGAGTGCGGCTTCGAGATCCGGCCGGAGCCGCAGGATCTCTCGGTGATGTGCGTCCCGTTCACCATGCCCGACGCGGTGGAGCGGATGCGGGAGCGGCTCTACTACACCTGGGGCGATTCCGACCTCTTTTAGCGCGGCTTGCTTCGTGCATCGTAGAATTCCTCCACATGAACGAGGCGCAGCCCCAGCCCACCAACGGACGTGAAAAGCGGATCGCCGACGTCGACCGCAAGTGCGTGCTCGTCATCGACGACGATCTTCCCCTTCGCGGCATGGTCGCGGCCGCGCTCCGGCATCACGGTTTCCAGGTGCTGCTGGCGGGCGACGGCGCGGAAGGGCAGCGCGCGCTGAACATCCATCATCCCGACGTCGTCCTGCTCGACCTGGCCATGCCGGACGTCAACGGCTGGGACTTTCTGCAGCGCCTGCAGGAGACGGGACGCCTCGGCAGCGTGCCGATCATCGTCGTCTCCGCGCACCTCCGGCACGATCCGCAGGCCATCCTGCAGATGGGGGTGAAGGCGATTCTGCCGAAGCCGTTCAACCTCCCCGAGCTCATCGATCTGATCGAGCACGTGTCGCCGTGACGCAGGACGTTGCGGCCCTTTTCGACTCGCGATTCCTGCGCGGCTACGCGCGCTCGAAGCTGGCGCGCGATCCGGTGTACGCCGCCGTCGCCTCGCGCCTCCCGGAGTTCCCGCTCCTCGACCTCGGATGCGGCGTCGGCCTCCTCGCGCTCTCGCTCCGCCAGCGCGGCTTCCGCTCCGCGATCCTCGGCATCGACCACGACGCGAAAAAAATCGAAGCCGCCCGCAAAGCATGTAACACAGACACTCCTGTCTGTGCTTCTTTCGATTACGCGGATATCCGCAATCCAATCGACTTCCATGGCAACGTCGCCCTCCTCGACGTCCTCCACTACTTCACCGACGCCGACCAGCAGCGGATCCTCCGCAACGCCGCCGCCTGCGTCGCGCCGGGTGGCGTAGCCATCATCCGCGACGCGATCAACGACGGGTCGTGGCGTTATCGCGCGACCTACATCGAAGAGACGTTCGCCCGCGCCATCGGCTGGTTGAAAGGGGAGCGGCTGAACTTCCCGACGCGCGAGTCGATCATCGCGGCGTTCGACGGATTCGCATGCGAGGTCGTGCCGATGTGGGGACGGAGCCCGTTCAACAACTATCTCTTCGTCTTCAGAGCGCCGCCGGCGGGAATGACGAACCGGTAGCCGCGCGCCTGGGCCTCGGCGATCACCCGCTCGATGCAGCGAAGCGACCACGCGCGTCCCTGGTGCATGACCACGATCGCTCCCGGCTCGAGACGCGAAACGACGCGCGACGCGACGCGCTCGACGTCGCTGACCGTCGCGTCGAATCCGCGCGCGCTCCAACCAATCAGCCGCATGCCGCGCTTCGCCAGCGCCGGATGCACGAACGGATTCTTCATGCCGACCGGCGCGCGAAAGAGCGGTGACGGCACGCCGCGATCGATCTCGCGCTCGATGGCGCGCGGACCGAGGCACCAGAACGTGCCGCTCGGATGGGACCAGGAGTGATTGCCGATGGAGTGACCGCGATCGGTGATCGCGCGCATCGTCGCGTCGTCGGCGAGCGTTCCCTTGACGAAGAAGGTCGCCCGCACGCCGCGCGCGTCGAGCAGATCGAGCAGCGCAGGCGTGTCGGATGTCGGGCCGTCGTCGATGGTGAGCCAGAGCTCGCGCTCGCGCGTCTCAAAACAGGTGATGACCGGTCCGAGCAGCTGCGAGTTCGCGACGAGCGTCGGATAGAGAAGGAGCACGTGCGGCAGGACGAAGAGGAACGCGAGCATGGCCCAGGCGACGTAGTGCACCCACCCGCCCTGCAGCGCGAACCAGGCGCTGGCGGCGATCATCAGCGCCAGCATCATCACCCACTGCGGCCTGCGGTTGTCGCGGTCGCCGAGCAGGGTGCCGAGGATGAACATCGGCGTGTGAATCACGATCGCGGTCAGCGGCACGATCGTCAGCGCGATGAGCCACGACGGCCACGGCAGCGCGGCGGCGAGGTAGCACGCGGTGGCGAGGGTGTACGCGATCGCCGTGAGGTAGTAGCGGTTCACGCGCTCTCCTCGAAAAACGGCTCGAAGGCGAACCACTGGAACCAGTTCTCGCGGATGACGTGTTCGAGTTGCGCCACCCACTTCGCGATCGCCGGCGTGAAGTCGCGGGCCCGGCCGACGCGCTCGACGGTGATCGGCTCGCCGGTGATGAGCGCGTAGCTCCGCAGTCCCTTGCGCACGATGAACATCGGGTAGATCGGCACGCGGGTGGCCATGGCCAGGGCGAACGGTCCGCTCGGCACGCTGGCGCGGCGGCCGAAGAGCGTGACCGGAGTCGTGGCGATGCCGGCGGTGACGCGGTCGCCCTGGATCGCCACCACCTCCCCGCGCTGCACCGCCGCGAGCAGCTCGAATGCGAGATCGCCCGTCGTGTTGAAGCCGACGCGCAACCCGTCATCGTGCGTGAGGTCGACCTTCGATTCCTCGTACAGGCGCGTCTGCGGATCGACTTCCGGCGCGCGGATCATCACGATCTGCCGCGTGGTCGAGGCGGCGAAAAGATGCGCGCCGAGGTCGTAGCTCCCCATGTGCGCGGTGAGGACGATCGCGCCGCCGTGGTCATCGCGCAGCAGCGGCTCGAGGTGCTCGCGGCCGATGAACGCGAATTCCGGCGCCACGCGTTCTTCCTTGAAACGGATGTTGTCGGTGATCGTCCAGGCGTAGTTCCAGAAGACGCGATAGGTGCGCAGGAAGTTCGTCACCGTCCACGAGCCGGGCTTGATCGCCGTCAGGTTGCGCATCACGCCGCGACGTCCCGGTCCCCACAGCAGGAAGAAGAGCGACCACGACGCGATGACGAACGGCTCGATCCAGAACGGGATGTTGAGCACGGCCCAGCGCAGGAACTGGCGCCAGAAGACGCCTTTGACTGTGAATCGTTGGACGAAGGTCATGGACGCGTCAACGCATGATATCCGCGAGCTTTCGATCGACCGACGGCAGCGCCGGCCGCAGCGCGCGGAAGAGCGGACTGTGCATCAACTCGTCGTCGCCCGGGTACGTCGGCACGAAGTGCAGCGGGAACTTCTCGAAGATCTCGGCGTCGCTGCGCTTGCGCCGCTTCTGCACGTCGTCGCGCTTTCCGGCGATGCGCGACTGATTGCGCATAATCCACTCCAGCGCGCGGAACTGCATCGCCGTGAGCGGATCGTCGATGGCGGCGATCGGCGCCGGCCCGAAGAGCTTGCGCCAGGCGCGCCCGAGAAGCGAGCGTTTTTGCGACGCGGCGGCGAATGCGCCGCCGAACGGCGCGCGCATCAGCTCCGCGACGTTGAGGTTCCGCGTCGTCGCGTAGTGATGCAGGCGATGCATGTAGGTGAAGAGGATCGCGCCGGCGGAGTGGGGGAGGTCTTCGTAATTTTTCAGCGCGGTCTGCAGGGCATTGCGTTCGAAGAGGACGCCGCGCTCGAAGTCGCCGAGGCGCTGGCTCGTCGAGCTCGAGGCGTGGCGCACCACGGCCCGCGGCTCGATCACCGCGCGATGGCCGCTGATCCAGGTCCGCCAGCCGAAGTCGACGTCTTCGAGATAGGCGAAGTAGTCGTCGTCGAACGCGCCGAGCTCCATCAACAGCTCGCGGCGGGAGATCATGTTGCCGCCGCAGGCGAAGAGAAGCTCCTGGCCGGGAGCAGGATCGGGACGCGAGCCGGCGGCCATGCGGAAGCCGTCCTGGAACGCGTGGCCGTCGAACGTCAGCACGCCGCCGACGAAGTCGATCAGTTGACCATCGGGCGAGACGATTTTTCCGGCGACGGAGACGACGTCGTCAGGCGCGCGCTCCATCGATTCGTGCAGCGCGGCGAGCCAGCCCGCTTCCGGAAGGGCGTCGTTGTTGAGAAAGATGACGTTCCGCGCGCGCGAGCCGGTCAGCGCCGCGGCCAGGCCGCCGGTGAAGCCGCGGTTCTCGTTGAGCGGGAAGAGCTTGACGCGCGGATGGCGGACGGCGATCGCCTGCGCGCTGCCGTCGCTCGAGCCGTTGTCGACGACGGTGATCGACGCGCCGTCCACGTCGCCGATCTGTTTCTCCACCGCGGCCACGCATTCCAGCGTCTGCTCGCGGGAGTTCCAGTTGACGATGATGACTTCGGTCGTGCTCATCGCGACATCCGCCTTTTGATGCGCTGCAGGATCGTCGGCGGTTGTTGCGGCACGTGCAGGGCGGCGGCGAACTCCGTCTTCCGGCGATCGACCACCGGATTCGCGCAGAAGTCGACCAGCGGCCGGAGCGTCCGCTCCCACTGGTGATGGATGACGAACGCTCGCGTGCCGCTCACCATCTGCTCGTAGCGTTCGCGATCGGTGAGCACGCCGACGATCTCGGCGGCGAACGCCTCCGGATCGTCACGGCGGATCACGCTGCCGCAGCGGTGGCGCTCGAGCAACTCGTCCGTCCCCGGCGCGGAGCTGGTGATGATCGGCAGCCCGGCCCAGAGGTAGTCGTAGACGCGCGTGCGCATGGCGAGATCGGTCTCGATCGATTGCGGGAACGTCAGGAGCGCCAGCGCGAAGCGATCGAAGAACGCGGCGCGATCGTCGTACGCCACCCACGGCTCGAAGCGGACGAAATCGAAGTTCTTGCGCCGCGCGTACTGGATCGCCGCGGCGGCGCGGCTTTGCGGCGTCAGCTCCGGATTCGGATGCGTGTTGAACGTCAGCTTCAGCATCGGGACCTTCGCCCGCGCGATCGCCACCGCCTCCATGGCCAGCAGCGGGTCGTACCAGTCGTAAATGCCGCCGAAGAGAATCTCCGGCGCGGTGCTGGCGCGTGACGGCAACGGCCGCGCCGGCCCGACGCCGAACGGCGCGATGCGGACCAGCGAGTCGAGGTGCGGATCATTCTGGAACGCGATCGGATTCATCCGCCCGACGGCGAGCATCATGCCGAGGTAGAAGAGCCGCTGCGCTTCCGACGCGCAGAGAAAGAGATCGCCCTTCAGCAGCGACGTCACGAGCGTGGCGTGATCGTGCGTGAAGACCTCGGCGCCCCGCTCGCCGTAGTAGTGCAGGTTCTCGACGATGAACGGGTCGTACAGATCGACCACCACCGGCAGCGGCTTCATGTGCGCGAAGAGGTCGTTCGCCACATGTCCCTGCACCACCGCGACGTCCGCGTCGCTCGTGCCGCGAAGGATGTTCTCCGGCGTGAGTCCCTGATCGGGCGAGAGCATCTCGACCGAATGTCCGGCCGCGCGAAGGACATTCGCGATCTCCAGGAAGCGGATGCCGATGCCGGCCGGCTGCCGGTGGCCGAGCGGCTCCGGACAGACGAGCAGGACGCGACTCATCCGCGTCCTCGCAGCTTCTCCATCATCGAGTGGAGCTTCCACGTCTGCGATTTGTAGATCATGTCCAGGAGCGCGTTGAGCCGCCCGATCTCGGCATACGCCGTGGTACTCGCGCTGCGCTGCGCGTCGAGCTCGCGCTGCAGGTTTTCGATGTGCTCTTTCAGGTCCTGCGCGTCGTAGCGCAGGCCGACGATCTCCTCGACCAGCGTCTGGATGTCGCCGTCGCGATTGGCCAGCTCCTGCTCCAGCGCGCGCTTGATGCCGTTCAGCTGCTCCACCGCGGAAGTCGCTTCCGCATGCGTGGCCTGCATCTTTCCGAGCAGCTCCTGCTTCTCGCGCTCCAGCCGCGAAAGATCGACGGTGAGGTGGTGCGCGCGTCCGCGCTCTTCCACGACGTCATTGAACGTCGCGCCGAGGCGATACTTCTGCCGCTCGAATGCGTCGGCGATCACGTCGTCGGTGAGCAGCTCCGCATGCTTCCGCCACACCTGCCGCTTCGCGTCGCGGAACTCGCTCGATCCCTCGGGACTCTGCATGGTGATCGAGCCGCCCCCTTCGATGTGCCGGATCTCGCAGGTGACGCGCGGCACGTGCAGGAAGTTGCCGCGCTGCGCGAGGCGGATCAGGAACTCCCAATCCTCGAAAAGATCGAAATCGGTGTCGAAGCCGTCGAGCTCGAGAAACGTCGCGCGCCGCATCAGCAGCGTCGGCAGCGGGATGTAGTTGTCGATCAGCAGCAGCGCGGGATCGAATTCGTGCGAGAAGAGCCGTTGCCGCGACGTCGTTTCCAGCGTTCCCGATTCGCCGATGCGGACGAACGCGGAGACTGCGTCGCTGTACCACGCCACGCGATGCGGGAACGGTTCGGCCGCGGCGGTGAGCGCCGGCAGATGATCGGCGTAGTGCAGATCGTCGTCATCGAGAAAGGCGATGAATTCGTTCGTCGCCGCGCGAACGCCTTCGTTCGCCGCGGCGGCGCGGCCGCGCGATTCGGGATGCTCGATCATCACCGCGTTCTCGACGTCGACGCGCTCGCCACCGTCGTTCACCACCACGATCTCCGCCGCCGGATAGTCGCGGATCGACGCCACCGCCTCTCGCAGCAGCGCGGGACGATTTTTCGTCCGCACGATCACGCTCACCGGCACCGGCTCGCTCACGACGTCGATGCGCGGCGGCTCCGCCACCGCGTCGCGCAGCTGCGTGAAGCTCATGGTCCGCAGTTTCGGCAGCGCGATCGTCCAGTACCCCTCGGCGAACTTCGCGCCGTCCGGCAGGGTCATCGAGCGATAGGCGTTGAGGCCGCGCGCATACGCCGCGTAATCGCGGACCGCGGTCTGCGAGGCGTGCGCCTCGATCGCGTTCCACTTCACGACCGCGACGTCGCTGATGTCGACGAGCGTGTTGGGGCGGAACGGCTGGCTCACTTCGTAGAACGCGACGGTGGCCACCGCGAGCTCGGAGAAGAGACTGCCGTCGCGTTGCACCAGCTCGCAGAAGGCGCGGGAGAGGGCGACGTGATCGGGATGAATCTCGATCGGGCTGGGGATGGCGATGAGGTCGGGCTGGAATGATCGCAAGACGTCGCGGAGGCAGTCGGCGACGTCGCCGTCATGAGGGGAGCGGACGTCTCGTCCGCTCATCGCGTCGAGCGGACGAGACGTCCGCTCCCCTCTTTCGAGCCCTCGATCGGGAAATCCGAGGAACTCGATCTCCGCCCCCTCGCCGAGCATCGCCATCCCGCGTCGCGACTCTTCCTCGCGCGAGGCGACCACGTCGCCGGAACCGTCGCCCTGTGCGGCGCCGTTCGTGGCGATCACGACGCGGACCCGGCGGTTTTCGCGCAGGTGCTGGGCCACCAGACCGCCGCAGGCGATCACCTCGTCGTCGGGGTGCGGCGCGAGAACGAGGAGACGTTCGCCGCGCAGCCGGGAGGACTCGTAAGGAATCGCCTCTTCCTCCCGAATGGTGGGCCTGATCATCGGGGCGATTATACGTTTGCGGCTGAGATCGACTTGGCGGATGATTGGCGTGATCCGAGGTGGAACCGAGCGTCGATCCCAACGCGGCCGTCGCTGAACTGAAAAAGCTTCAGGAAGAGCATCGTCGCGTCAGCGACGTACTCGTCCTCATTCAGCAACTCACAGGTGACGGCATTCTGTGCGAAACGGTCGCGGACGTATTCGACACCGCGTTCCGGGCGCTGTTCGGCTGTCTAAAATTCGACATCGCCGTCGCCGTCATGATCGAGCAGAACCTCGATCTCTACATCTCGACCCGCGAGCACGCCCACAGCCAGGTCACCGAGCGCCTCGTCGGCAGCATCCGCGAAACGTTGCACCGCCTGCTCGACGTCTCGTTCGAGCACACCGACGTGGTGGTCAAGTCGGAGCTGAACAACCTTTCCGGACCGTTCAAGGAAGGCGACGTCATCGGTTGCGAGACGCACGCGCTGCTGCCGGTCGAAGGGCGCACCTCGGGCATCCTGCTGCTCTATCGCTCGCAGCCGGAGTTCACCGAGCAGCATCAGGAGATCCTGGAGATCTTCTCGACGCAGATGTCGATGCTGCTCGCCAACATCGCCTCGCGCGAGCGGATCGTGAACCTGGCCGAGACCGACGACCTGACCGGCATCTGGAACAAGCGCTACTTCCGCCGGCAGCTGCCGCAGGAAGTAGAGCGCGCCCGCGTCTACGCGCTGCCGCTGTCGCTGATGATCTTCGACGTCGACGATTTCAAGCAGATCAACGACAGCTTCGGGCACACCCTCGGCGACGTGGTGCTGTCGGAGCTCTGCGGCGCGGTGCGCGAGACGCTGCGGCCGCCCGACGTCTTCGCCCGATTCGGCGGCGACGAGTTCGCCTTGATCCTGCCGCACACCGATCTCACCGGCGCGCGCGCCTGCGCCGAGCGGATCATGAAGAAGGTCAATCTGTTGACGATCCCGGCCGATGACGAAGGGGCGATCAAGTGCTCCATCTCCATCGGCATCGCCGACTACGAGCCGGGCCTCAGCGCGCAGGACCTCGTCCGCCGCGCGGACGAGAAGCTCTACCTGGCGAAGCGCAGCGGAAAGAACCGGTACACTGCGTGACGATGAAATTCGCCATTGCCAACTGGAAAATGAATCTTCCCCCCGAGGGGATCGATCCCTACATGCGCACGGTATGCGGCGCGGCGCGCGAGCACGCCACGATCGTGGTCGCGCCGCCGTTCCCGTTCCTGCGCGACGTCGCGGCGCAGGCGAAGGGGGTCGACGTCGCGGCGCAGAACGCGTCCGATCACGACAAAGGCGCCTTCACCGGCGAAGTCGCGCCGGCGATGATCCGCTACTGCGGCGTCCGCTACGTCATCCTCGGGCACTCCGAGCGCCGCCAGCTCTACAACGAGAACGACGCGCTCATCGCGCGCAAGCTCGACGTGGCGATGGATACCGGACTCACGCCGGTCCTCTGCATCGGCGAAGACCTTCGCGTGCGCGATGCGGGTGAGGCGGCGGTCCACCTTTCCGAGCAGGTTCATGCGGTCGCGTCCGCCGTCGGCAGCGGCCCGATCGTCGTGGCGTATGAGCCGATCTGGGCCATCGGCACAGGCCGCAACGCCAGCGGCGCGTTGTGCGCCGAGACCGTGAACGAGGTGCGGCACGCCATCTCGCGCTTCTGGTCGAGGAGCGACGTGCCAGTGCTTTACGGCGGCAGCGTGACGCCGGAGAACGTCGACGACCTCGTCATCAATGGCGCGATCGACGGCTTCCTCGTCGGCGGCGCAAGTCTCGATTCGTCAAAGTTTCTCGCCATTTACACCGCACTCGGCAGGACTTGACGAATCGCCCCTTTTCGGGAAGAATTCACGCCCTTGCCTCGTTGGGAGGCACGTTCGGGAGAATCCATGACCGTATTGCTCGTCATCGTCCATGTCGTCATCAGCATCTTTCTGATCCTGGTCGTCCTCGTCCAGCAGGGCAAGGGAGCCGACCTGGCAGGTGCCTTCGGTGGCGGCGGATCGCAGACAGCGTTCGGCGCGCGCGGCGCGACGACGCTCCTGCACAAGCTGACGGTCTCGTTCTTCACGCTGTTCGTCATCACATCCCTCACGCTGGCGGTCCTTCAGGCCCGTCCGCGGTCCTCGGTGATGAGCGGCACCGCAGCACCGGCGAAGGCGCCGGCGACCACCCCCGCGAAGAAGTAGGTTCTTTTCAACTGCCAGCCCAAGTGGCGGAATTGGTAGACGCGCACGTTTGAGGGGCGTGTGGAGAAATCCGTGCCGGTTCGAGTCCGGCCTTGGGCACCAACCTGCAACCTGCTTCCCTGATCTCAAATCGATAGCACGTGCTGATCCTGGATCTCGCGAAGATCCTCTCGGCCGAGGAACTTCTCGCCGCGACGGCGATGGCGGAGTCGTCATGACCGCGTGGCCGGCCGAAGCGAGGTCTGCTCGTGGCGCGCCTCTCCCGGCGCGTCCGCGCCCTCGGCATGACCTCTCTCCGGGACGCGGATGTTCGACGCCATCTCGACGAACGACCGTTTCTTTCGCGAGCCGCATCACTTCGAGGTCATGACCAGCCGGATCTTCCCGCGATGGAAAGCGCTCGTCGCGCGCGGAGCCCGCGAGCGCCGCATACGGATCTGGAGCGCGGGGTGCTCGAGCGGCGAAGAGCCCTACTCCGTGGCCATGGCCCTTCTCGAAGCGTTCGACCCGGCGGAGTGGGACCTGCGCGTCGATGCCACCGACCTCTCCACACGCGTGCTGGACATCGCGCGGCGCGGCGAATGGCCCGCGCGGAAGGCGGCCGACGTGCCCGAGCCGCTCCTCCGCCGGTACATGCTTCGCGGTACGCGGTCGCAGGAAGGAGTGATGAAGGCCGGCGACGCCGTCCGCGGCATCGTGCGATTCGGCCGGCAGAATCGCATGGAGGAGCCATATCCGATGGCGAGCGGCTACGACATGATTCTCTGCCGCAATGTCCTGATCTATCTCGGACACGCCAACCGCGTGCGCGTGGTGCACAACCTTCTGTCGCATCTCGCCGGCGGCGGGTTCTTCTTCGTGGGCCACGCGGAAACGCTCGCGGGCATCGCCGACGGACCGAAAGCGGCCGGTCCGAACGTCTATGTCAAATAGCCTTCACGTGCTCGTCGTCGACGACTCCGCGGTCGTCCGGCAGACCATCCGCGCGCTGCTCGGGATGCAGCCCGGCATTCGCACCAGCGTCGCGCACGACCCGCTGATCGCGATGGGGAAAATGAAGCAGGAGCGGCCGGACGTCATCATCCTCGATCTCGAAATGCCGCGCATGGACGGGCTGACGTTCCTGCGGAAGATCATGGACGAGGATCCGCTTCCGGTGATCGTCTGCTCGGGCCACGTCGGCGACGCGAGCGCGCTCGCGATCGGCGCGCTCGAAGCGGGCGCGGTGGAACTGCTGGCGAAACCGAAGGTAGGCGTGCAGGCGTTCCTCGAAGAATCGGCGGTGCTGCTCGCCGACAGCGTGCGCGCGGCCGCGCAGCCGCCGGCGCGGCCGCTGCCGGCGTGATCCTCACCGGTATGGGTGCCGACGGCGCCGCAGGCCTCGCGGAGATGTGGGGCGCCGGCGCGCACACGATCGCGCAGGACGAGGCGAGTTGCGCCGTGTTCGGAATGCCGAACGAAGCGATCAAACGCGGCGGCGTCAGCGAAGTGCTTCCGCTCACCGCGATCGCCGGCGCACTGACCGGGCGATGCAATCCTTCATGAGCAAATGTCCGTTGTGCAAATCGGATGACGTCCGTTTCTCGCGCTCCAGGAACAGAATCGAGCGCCTCTTCCGCCGGCTGACGTCCATCGCGCCGTGGCGCTGCCGCGATTGCGGACTGCGCTTCTGGGCCCATGTCACCCCCGCGGCGGAATCGGCGTCCACGCCCGGCGCATCGCCTCCACGTGCGGGATGACCTCCGTGCAGGTTCAAGGCCGCGCATCGAGCTGCAGGTCTTTTCGAATTCCGGCGTCCATCACGCCGGCGGGCGCAAACCTGCGGAGCCATCGCAGGCGCCTGGCGAGCCCACCGGCGGTGTATCGAATTTTCGGGTGAGCCGCAGCGGCGGCTTGCAGCACGACGTCCGCTACGATACCCGGCTCGTCCGCAGCCGCCATCGCCGCCTGCACCCTCTTGCCCACGGCGGCACGAACTTCGCCATATTCATCGAGCTTCGAGTCCGCTTCCAGCAGGTGCGCATCAAACTGCGTCTTCGTGTACGCGGGCTCAATGACCGAGACGCGGATGCCATTCGTGCGCAGCTCATGGTCGAGCGATTCCGAATAGCCTTCGATCGCGTGCTTGGTTGCGGCGTAGAGCGCCATGTATGGCGCCGGCAGGAAACCGAGCACGGAGCCGATGTTGATGATGCGGCCGCCGCCCTGCTGCCGCATGTGGGGCACGACGGCACGCGTCATCCGGACGATGCCGAAGAAGTTCGTATCGAAGATCGAACGCGCCTGCCCGATCGAGCTCTCTTCCGCTCCGGCGGGGGCGATACTGAACCCGGCGTTGTTCACGAGCAGGTCGATGCGGCCCTCCAACCGCATTACATTCCTCACGACGGCTTCGACTGATTCATCGCTGGTCACGTCGAGCGGCAGCATCTCGAACGTTCGCCGGCCTGCCTCGGCTCCGCGCCTGCTGGTGCCGTAGACCGTGTAGCCGGCCATCGCCAGCCGCAGCGCCGTGGCTTCGCCGATACCCGACGAGGCGCCGGTCACGAGCGCGATTTTTCCTGTGTGCTTTGGCATGTCATTCTCCTGATAACGAACATATATGACGTCCGTCATGATTGGTAATATGATGTTCATCATGTAAAATGTCAAGCGGAAAAAGGAGATCGTGATGAAAGTCAGCAGGGAACAGGCCGCCCGGAACCGTGAACGAATCGTCGAGACCGCAGCCCGGCGATTCCGCGAGCGCGGCTTCGAAGGAATCGGCGTCGCGGATCTCATGAAAGAGGCGGGCCTCACGCATGGCGGTTTCTATGGGCACTTCGCCTCGAAGGAAGAGCTGATCGCGGAAGCGTCTGCCCGCGCGCTGATGGGATCGCTCGAGGTTTTCAGCAAGGTCGCGGAGCGTGCATCGGGCGATCCGCTGTCCGCGGTCGCCGGCGCCTACCTGACGACCGGACATCGCGACAATCCTGGCGCCGGTTGTCTGCTGGCTGCGCTTGGACCCGATGTGTCGCGGCAGGGTCCCGCTGTGCGGCGCAGTGTGGCCGGCTACGTACGTGCCGCTGTCGAACTGCTGATGACGCTGGTTCCGGGCAAGTCGAAGGCCGCACGAAGGCAGAAGGCGATCAGTACGTACGCGACATTGGTAGGCACCATGGTCATGGCGCGCGCTGTCGATGATCGTGCGCTGTCGCAGGAAATCCTGGATGCCGGCCTGGCGTCGATCAAAGCCTGAGGGCCGCCGGCCACCACTCCGCGCATTCGAGATGAAAAGCAAGAAAGTGCGAGCAGCGAGCGCTCTTCGAGACCTGACGTAGGCGTGAGACATCGCATCGAAAGGGGCGCAGCCATGCTCCGCGCGTGACGTTTGCAGCAACTGTTGCGACAGCCGCGTCCACGGTTCCGTCAAGAGCTGTCGATGTGATTGATTCCGCAAGTAAGTCTGCTAGAGTGTTTTTCGACCTGTCGAGCAGTTACGTCAGGTGTAGTTCAGCCCGGAGGCGATGTGTCCTGGTGGCGGTGGTCCTTATTTCGGCGCAAGGCACGCCCGACTCAGGTGCGTTCAAGCCTGGTTCATGATGCCGTGGTAACCGTACCGGACTGGCATGAGGACGAACCTGGGGAGGGGATGCGAAAATGGCACAGTCCTCAGGGGGCGGTCCTCAGTCTCGCAGCCGTCGCCCGCGCCGCAATCCCGCCTCCGGCGCGCGTCGACTTGCTGCGTAAGTCATTTCGCCGGCTGGCTGAAGCGCGAAGTGCCGGTCTGGTGGAGGCAAACCTCATACAAAGTCCGTATGGCCCCTCAGCATGGATGGTCTACAAAGCGCGTCGCAAACGGGCATTTGTTTTCACAGGCATGTTGTTTCTGCCCGCCGACGCTGAGTGGCTTGTTTGTACCGTTGTCGACGGCGAACGGGGAACGACCGGTATTCGCGAAGCGGTGGTCACCGCGCAACTGATGGAGGCGGGTGCACTTGACGTTGAGAGCTACGAAGAATCCTGGGCGAGCGACCCATATGACTCACAGTACCGTGGCACTTCGGAAGTGCCGCTTCGGTATTTATCAGACGATGAATCTTATGACGAGCAGTTTCCTGAGCATCCGCTATCAAATGTCCGTCGTACGCTGAAAGCGCTTCTGGAGAACGTCTTTATCAATGCCCGCACGAATGGTCCGATTCAGCCTGGAGCATCGGCCGGCTGACTCGCCCAGAAGCTGACACGGCCCGCCCACACCCCGCCGCCGCCGCGCGATGCGGTCGACTCGACGCGCGGCACGTTTAGGGGTTCCTGCGGCGATCGTGAGCAGGTCGTAGTTGGGGTGGGGATCAGCGGATCGTCGAGCGCGATCACTTGCCTGTCGGCCCCGGGCACCAGACCTACTTCTCGGAGATCCTCCGCTCGTAGTCCGCGGCGCGATCGAGGAACGACTCGATGCTCCTGCCCAGCGCCAGCTTCTCGTTCAGCTCCGTCGACTTGTCGAAGTCGACGCGCAGGCGTTGGGCTTCGGCGAGGTAGTAGTCGCGCAGACCGGTCTCGATCTTGAACTCGGGATACTTCTCGGCGAGCGTCCGCATCCATTCCTCGACCTGCCGGCGGCGATCCTTGTCGCCCGTTCCGGACTTCAGATCGTCGAGCAGCGTCTGCACGACGCCGGAAAGAATCTGCATGCGCTGTAACGGAATCGCTTCGTCGGTCATGGCGCGAATCGTACAATGCGCCGCGATGAAAGTGCTGATCGCGAATCGTGGCGAGATCGCCGTGCGCGTCATTCGCGCCTGCCGCGAGCTCGGCTATCCGACCGTGGCGGTCTACTCCGAGCCCGATCGCGCCGCGCTGCACGTCGTCTACGCCGATCAGGCCATCCCCATCGGTCCCGCGCCGTCGCGCGACAGCTACCTGCGCATCGATCGCATTCTCGACGCCGCGAAGAAGACCGGCGCGGAGGCCATCCATCCCGGCTACGGCTTCCTCGCGGAGAACGCGACGTTCGCCCGCGCCTGCCGCGACGCCGGCATCACGTTCATCGGACCGTCGCCCGAATCGATCGACGCGATGGGATCGAAGACCGAGTCGCGGCAGCGGATGCAGGCCGCCGGCGTGCCGGTCGTCCCCGGCCTGACGAAGGCGGTCGAGTCGTTCGACGAGATCTCCGCGTTCGCGAAGAGCTCCGGCTTCCCGATCATGATCAAGGCCAGCGCGGGCGGCGGCGGGAAGGGGATGCGGCTCGTGGAGCGGGCCGAAGATCTTCAGTCCGCGTTCGAGCGCGTGACGTCCGAGGCGCAGTCGTTCTTCGGCGACGGCTCGGTCTACGCCGAGAAGTTCATCCGCTCGCCGCGGCACATCGAAGTGCAGATCCTCGGCGACCAGCACGGCAACATCGTCCACTTCGGCGAGCGCGAGTGCACGCTGCAGCGGCGGCATCAGAAAGTCGTGGAGGAATGTCCCTCTCCCGTCGTCGACGCGGAGCTCCGCGAGCGCCTCGGGGCGATGGCGGTCAAGGCAGCGGCCGCGGTCAACTACTACTCCGCCGGCACGATCGAATGCCTCATGGGGCCCGATCGCGAGTTCTACTTCCTCGAGATGAACACGCGTCTGCAGGTCGAGCATCCGGTGACCGAGATGGTCTGGGGCATCGACCTGGTGAAAGAGCAGTTGCGCGTCGCGCGCGGCGAGAAGCTGACGATGCCGCAGGGCGACTGGAAGCCGAAGGGGCACGCGATCGAGTGCCGCATCTACGCCGAGGATCCGTCGCGCAAATTCGCGCCGTCGCCCGGCCTCATTCGCTACCTCAATCTTCCGCAGGGTCCCGGCGTGCGCAACGAGAACGGCGTCTACGCCGGATACACGGTGCCGGTGCACTACGATCCGATGCTCTCGAAGCTCGTCTGCCACGCGGCGAACCGCGAGGAGGCGATCGCCCGGATGAAGCGCGCGCTGATGGAGTACCGCGTCGAAGGGATCGAGACCACGATCCCGTTCTTCTCCTGGATCATGGACAACGAGGACTTCCGCAACGCGAACTTCGACACCGGCTACATCGACCGCATGCTGCCGCAGATCGATTTCGCCCACACGGCGGACGAGACGCGCGTCGACGCCGCCATCGCCGCGGCCGCGATCATCGCGTTCGAGGAATCGCAGCGCGTGCAGCTGCCGGTGGAAGAAGACTCGCCGTGGAAACGGGCGGGGAGGCGCAATGCGATGCGCTGACGTTTATCCTGCGCGCAGACGCAGGATCTCCGGTTACACCGCGCGGCGAGTGCCCACGTGCGCTGGACGAACGGGTTACCTGCCGGTGCCGCCGGAGATGCTGCGTCTGCGCGCAGCATTCACCTGGGGACCGTCATGAGGTTCATCGCCCGCCGCGATGGCGCGGAGCTGCCGGTGGAGGTGGAGCGCTACGGCAGCGGCTATCGCGTGAAGCTCGGCGAGAAATCGATCATCATCGACGTCGTGGAAACCGGTCGTTCGATGCGTTCCCTGCGGCTCGAAGATGGGACGCAGTACGCGTTCGCGCATCATCGCGAGGGGACGATGCACCACGTATCGCTCGGCGGCGCGAGCGTCGCGGTGGAGATCGTCGATCCGCTCGCGCTGCGGCGGAAAGGGACGGACGATCAGGCCGGCGCGGGCGGCGTGATCAAGGCGCTGATGCCGGGCCGGGTCGTGCGCTTGCTCGTGAAGAAGGGTGACGTCGTCCGCCGCGGGCAGAGCCTGCTGATTCTCGAGGCGATGAAGATGGAGAACGACATCCAGTCGCCGGTCGACGGCCTGGTCGACGAAGTCTTCATCAATGCCGGCGACACCGTGGATGCTGGCGGGCAGCTCCTGCACGTGAAGGAAGAGTAGGGCCGGAGCTCTTGAGCTGTTGAGCTGTTGAGCTCTTCAGCTCTTGAGCCAACCCGGCAATGGCCTCCTCAACCGCTCAACGCCTCAATCGCTCAACAGCTACAATAACCTCACATGTCCACGATCGACCCTGTCGTTCCCGGCGGCGCTTTGCTTCATCTTCGCCTCATCGAGCGCCTCGGCGGCTCGGTGTGGAAGGCGGAGGACACGCGCAGCGGCAGGAACGTCGCGGTCAAGATTCTCAGCCGTCAGCTGCCGAAAGATCCGGCGCGCCGCGAGGGGCTGATCCGCGACGTCCGCGTCGCCTCGGCGCTCTATCACGCGTTCCTCGTGCCGATCGTCGAGATCCTGCCGGCGGGCGATACGCTGCTGATGGTGATGGAACTGCTCGACGCCGTTCCGGTCACCCGGCATCTCGCCGGCCAGCCGGTCGATCGCGCGACGTTCTTTCGCCTCGCGTATCAACTGGCCGAGGCCGTGAAGTTCCTCCACGCGAAGAACGTCGTGCACCAGAACATCGCCGGCGACTCGGTGCTGGTGATGCCGAACGATCAGGTGAAGCTCGCCGGCCTGAATCTGAACAACCTCCTGCCGCGCCGCGACGGTTCGTCCGCGATCTATCAGCAGAAGGGGAACGACGCGCGCGCCGTCGGCTATCTCGCGCCGGAGCAGATCGCGTCGCAGAAGGCCGACCCACTCTCCGACATCTTCTCGATGGGCGTGGTGATGTACGAGATGTCGACCGGCAGGCCGCCGTACAGCGGCGCGACGGCGTCCGAGGTTGCGCGGCTGATCGTCGAGGGACAGCCGCCGTCGCCGAAAGCGCTGAATCCGAATATCGATCCCGCGGTGCTGTCGATCATGGGACGCTGCCTGTTCAGGGATCCGTTCAAGCGCCACAAAGAGGTGAAGCTGATCACGGACGAGATGGCCAGGGCCGATCCGCAGGCGATGGCCTTCGCCAACGAGATCGCCACGCGCGTCGTGGCGGCGACTCCGTCCGCTGCCGGCGGAACGGCGTCGCGCAAGACGTTCCTGTTGCTGGCCGACCTCGCGAACATCGACGCGCTCGATCCCGAGGCGGCGTCGAAAGCGGCCGCGCAGATGCAGCAGCTGGTCGGCGAGGCGGCGTATCTGTTCGATGGCCAGGTCATCGATCCGTTCGGTCCGCGCGTGATCGCGGAGATGCCGTCGGTCGAGAACGCGCTGGAAGCGGCACGCAAGAGCGAGTTCGATCTCGATCCGAAACAGCAGGGGAGTGATCCGCTGCAGGTGCGCATCCTCCTCCACGCCGGCGAGGTGACGACGAAGGACGGCACGGTGGTCGGCGATCCGGTGACGAACGGATTCGCCGCCCTGGCGGAGCTGCCGCCGCAAACGTTGTTCATTTCCGAGGCCTTCGCCATCAAGGCCAAGACGGCGGTGCGCCTGCGCGACGCCGGCGCGCGCGGCGGCGTGAAGCTCTACACGATCATGCCGCCGGAGCCGCTGCTCGAGCCGACGCCGTCGACGGCGGAGATCGAACAGCAGATCGCGGAGGAGGAAGCGGCGCTCGCCGCCGCCGCCGTGATCGCGAAGAAGAAACAGCAGCGGCAACTGGCGGCGGTCGCAGCGGCGATGATCGTCATCCTCGGCGGCGCGGGCGTCGTCCTTCGCAATCGGAAGCCGGACGCGGCGCCGGTCGCGCGCGCCGCGGCGCCTCGCGCTCCGCAGGCTCCGTCGGCGGCACATCCGGCGTCGGTGCTGCTCCAGCCGTTCACGATCGAAGGGGCCGATCCGACGCTGGGCGATCGGGCGAACGCGATCCGTCTCGCCTCGATCGAAGTCCTGCGCGGACTGCCGCAGATTCGCGTCGCCGAAACTCCGGGCAAGGGAGTGACGGCGGTCGGCGCGACGGTGCGCACCGGCGCCGCCGGACCGGAGATCGTGCCGAACGCCGGCAAGTCGCAGGGCCAGTCAGCCGCGCTGCTCGATGCCGCGGCGGGAGTGCGCACGATCGTGGAGTGGGTGGCGGAGCAGGTTCACACCAGCGCGCCGAACGTCGCTTCGGCCGACGCCGTGAACGCGTTCGCCGAGGCGATGGTCGCGCCTGACGCGGCGAAGAGCGAGGCCGCGCTGCGCAAGGCGTTGAAGGCCGACGCGAACTTCCTGCCGGCGCAGCTTTACGCCATGAAGTTCTTCGCCGAGCATGGGAAGGACGCCGATGCGTTCGCCGCCGCCAAGCAGGTGGCGACGCTCGCTCCCGACAACCTCGCGGCGCAGCGGATGGTGGCCCGCGAGGCTCTCGCGTCGGGCAACGTCCACGACGCGCTCATCGCCTACGACGGCATCCTGAAGCGCGAGCCGAACAGCGCCGAGGCGGTGAACGTCCTCGGGCGCTACGCGTTCGCCGCCGGCGACGTGCAGCACTTCAACGTCTTCCTCGGCCGCGCGAAAGCCGTTCCGGCGCCGCTGGTCGCGTTCCATGAGCCCGATCTTCTGCTCGCCGACGGCAAGATCGAGGCGGCCATCGAGAAGTACTACGACGTCGAGGTGGCGGTGCCGAACAATCCGGCGCTGTCGCTGAAGATCGGGCGCATCTCCGTCCTGCGCCACTCGCTGCCGATCGCGGAGCTGGAGCTGAAGAAGCTGGAGCAGAACGATCCGGCGTACGGCGCGCATCTGCTCAAGGCGTATCTCGCCGCGCATCAGAACGCGCGCGCCGAGGCGGAGAGCGAGCTGAAGGCGGCGCTGGCCGGCTCGCGGCCGGGCGACGACTACTGGACGAGCGCGGCCGAGATCTACGCGATGCTCGCCGATACGAAGGGGGTCATCGATTCGCTCGACAAGGCGTCGCAGCGCAAGGAGCCGACCGTTTCGTACGTCCTCGTCGATCCGCTCTTCCGCTACCTCGACAACGACGCCCGCTTCCAGGCCGTGCGCACGAAGCTGACGGCCGATCAGACGGAAATGCGGAACGCGCTGGCGGGATTGTGATGAGTCGATGATCGTCACCGCGCGCCTCACGTTCTCCGCCGCTCACCGCCTCAACAATCCCGACCGCGACGCCGAATGGAATCGCCGCACGTACGACAAATGCGACAACCCCGGCGGCCACGGACACAACTACGTGGTCATCGTCAGCGTGCGCGGGAAGATCGATCCCGAGACCGGTATGGTCATCGATCTGAAGCGGCTGAAGGACATCGTGCGCAGCCGCGTCATCGATCGCGTCGATCACCGCAACCTGAACGAGGATGTCGATTTCCTTCGCGGCGTCATCCCCACCGCCGAGAACCTGGCTCGCGCGTTCTGGCAGCAGCTGGCGCCGGCCATCGACGAGGGATCGCTTTACGAAGTGGCGCTGCAGGAGACGGAGAAGAACTCCGTCGTCTACCGCGGAGAGGACGAGGCATGAATTTCGATCTGGCGGTGATGGCGCTCGACGGCCTGGTGCGCGAGCCGGTCGACGTCCGCGTCGACGAGCGCGGCGTGACGATCAGCGGTCCGAGCGCGGGCCTCAAGGACCTCGCGCGCCTCCTCCTGCTCATCTCCGGCGCGGAAGGGGAGTCGATCGAATTGCAGCCCGGCGTTCATTCGACGCCCGATTCGATGCCGCTCAAGCTGCTGCCAACGGCCAACAGCTAACGGCTAACTATCGTAATCCGGGCTGTATCTCACCAGCTCGTTCAGAAAGCTGGCCCGGGCGCGGTTGTTGTCGTCGTCGATCTTGAGCAGGTCGCGCAATGACAGCATGCCGATGAGGTTTCCCTCGTCCACTACCGGAAGATGGCGGCAGCCGAGCGACTGCATCTTCTGCAGGGCGCTGCCGATCTCCTCCTCCGGACGCGCGGCGACGAGCGCCTTGGTCATCACCTTGGCCACCGGCGTGTCGTCGGGATTGAGGCCGGGGGCGACGACGCGGGTCATGAGATCGCGCTCGGAGAAGATGCCTACGAGCTTGCCGGAATCGAGGACGGCGATGGCGCCGATGTTCCGCTCGCTCATCTTGCGGGCCACGTCGCGGACGTTGTCGGACGAGTCGGCGAGGATCAGCGGATGACCTTCGATCAGCTCAGCGATCTGCTTCATTTCAGCTCCAGTGTGCCCGGCTGCGTCTTCTTGCGAGCGACGCTTCCGAGGCCGTCGTACGCCGCGTATTTGTATGCCTCGCTCAGCGTCGGGAAGTTGAAGACGCTGTCGATGAATGCATTGATCGTACCGCCGAATTGCATCACCACCATGCCGGTGTGCAGCAGTTCCGCCGCGTCCTCGCCGATGATGTGCACTCCGTGAAGCGTGAATGACTCCGCGTCGAAGACCAGCTTCACCATCCCTTTCGTGTCGCCGATGATGTTGCCGCGCGCGTTGTTGCGATAGTACGCCCGCCCGACCTCCGGCGTGATTCCTTTCGCCCGGCACTGCTCTTCGGTCATGCCGACGGTCGACAGCTCGGGGATGGTGTAGATGGCGTACGGCAGCAGGTGCGCGACGTGCGTCTTGTACTTCAGGTCGAAGGCGTGGACCATCGCCACGCGCGCCTGCTCCATCGAGGTCGACGCCAGCGCCGGGAAGCCGATGACGTCGCCCGCCGCGTAGATGTTCGGCACGTTGGTCTGGTAGCTCTCGTTGACCACGACGAGGCCGCGGTTTCCGGTGGTGACGCCGGCGGCGGGGAGATCGAGATCGGCGGTGTTGCTGTTGCGTCCCGCCGCGTAGAGCACCTTCTCCGTGTCGAATGACGTGCCGTCTTTGAGCGTGAGGTGGATGTGATCGGCGGTGCGTTCGATGGAGTCGACGTCGACGCCGAGGTGGAGGATCACGCCGAGGCGGTTCTGCAACTCGCCGAGGAGCACCTTGACGATCTCGCGGTCGATGTGCGGCAGGAGCGCGGTGCGTCCGTCGATGAGATGCACCTCGATGCCGAGCGCGGCGAAGATCGAGGCGTACTCGCAGCCGATCACGCCGGCGCCGACGACGGCCAGCGACTTCGGGATGCGGTTCATGGCCAGGATGGTGTCGCTGTCGCAGATGTACTCGTCGTCGAACGGGATGTTCGAGGGGCGATACGGCGACGAGCCGGTGGCGATCAGGATGATGTTTCCCTCCAGCACTTCGGTGCCCAGGGCGTTCGTCACCTCGACGCAGTTCGCGGAGCGGAAGCGTGTGGTGCCGGAGTAGCGGTCGACGCGATGCCGGCGGAGGTTCTCGTCGATGCGCCGCCATTCGCGCTCCACGACGACGTCCTTCCGGTACATGAAGTCGCCGATCGTCACCTCGCCCTTGATCGTCAGGTCGACGGCGTCGCGGAAGCCGCGCTGGCGGAAGCCGGAGAGGTGCAGCGCCGACTCGCGCAGCGTCTTCGACGGGATGGTGCCGGTGTTGACGCAGGCGCCGCCGAGGACAGGCTCGCGCTCGATGAGCGCGACGCTCTTGCCGAAATACGCGGCCTGAGCCGCCCCCTTCTCGCCGGCCGGCCCCGAGCCGATCACGATGAGGTCGTACATTGGATTTTGAGCTGTTTAGCGGTTGAGCTGTTGAGCGGTTTAGCTTAACCGCTCAACCGCTCAATCGCTCAAATCTAATAGCTCAGCACCGAGTGAAACACCGTGTCCCCGATCTTCCGCCGTCCGTCGAGAAACGACAGCTCGATCACGGTCGCGGCGCCGACGAGGTGGGCGTCGAACTCGCGCACCAGCGTGATGGCGGCGGCGAGCGTTCCGCCGGTGGCCAGGACGTCGTCGATGATCAGCACGCGATCGTCGGGCGACAGCGCGTCGTCGTGGATCTCGATCTTGTCCTTGCCGTATTCGAGCTCGTACTCGTGGGAGCGCTTGGTCCACGGGAGCTTGCCCGGTTTGCGGATGGGGACGAAGCCGGCGCCGAGGATGCGCGCCACGCAGCTGCCGAAGATGAAGCCGCGCGACTCGATGCCGGCGACGCGCGTGACGCCCTGATCGAGGAACGGATCGGCCAGGAGCATCACGCTGGCGTCGAGTCCCTTCGGATCGCGCAGCAGCGGCGTGATGTCCTTGAACATGATGCCTGGTTTCGGGAAGTCGGGAACGTCTCGGATGAGACTGCGCAGCAGGTCTGTGCCCATCAAAATTTCACGTCGAAGTCACCGAGCTTGCCGGTGAAGTCCTTCGTCTCCTGGTCGATCCTGGTGATCTCGGCGTACCGCGGGCCTTCCTTGAGATCCTCGATCCATTCGTCGATCGCGCTCTTCTCGCCTTCCACGGCCGCGGCGACGGTTCCGTCGCGCTCGTTCGTGATCCAGCCCTTCAGGCCGAGGCGGCGCGCCACGCGCGTGGCGAAGAAGCGGTAGCCGACGCCCTGCACTTTTCCGTGGATGCGGATGACGCGCAATTCTTTCATGTCGCGGGAATTGTACTGTGGGGAGCGGACGTCTCGTCCGCTCGATTGGCGCGATGAGCGGACGAGACGTCCGCTCCCCTCTTCTTCAGCGATGTCGCCTTCGCGGCTTTGGATGAACCGGTGCTTTCTTTGCCGGCTTCGATACAACCACCGGGGCCGGGGCGGGCGGCGGCGCGGCGGCGAGGGCCCCGACTTTGTCCGACACGGCGCCGAGTGCCTGCTTCTGCGACGCGACTTCGTTCTTCATTGCCGCGAGATCGCGCGCCAGCCGCGCGCGGTCGGCGTCGCCGAGCGTGATCAACGCGACCGTCGCCGCCGCGGCGGCATCGGTGCGCGGATACTGCTGCACGATCCGCGACAGGTTCTCCCGTGCGCGGTCGGTCTGGTGCGCGTCGATGTCCTTCTTCGCCTGGCGCATCAGCGCGCCGGCCTCGAGGTCGTTCGGCACTGTCAGCACGAGATAGGCGACGACCGCGCCGAGGATCGACGAGACGATCGCCGTGCCGATCAGGAGCGCGCGGCCGCGCACGGCGTCACTCCTTCCAGCCGAACTTGCCGACCAGCGGGACGAACTCCGCCGAGCCGCAGTCCTCGATCTGGACGCGCGTCCCGACCCGCGTCACCCGCGCCAGGCGCTGGTTTCCGACCGTGCCGATCGGCAGGACCATGCGGCCGGTGCGCGCCATCTGCTGCACCAGCGGCTCCGGCACTTCCGGCGCCGCGGCGGCGACGATGATGCGATCGAACGGCGCCTGGTCGGACCAGCCGTACGTGCCGTCGAAGACCTTGACCGTCGCGTTGTAGACCTTCAGCACGCGGATCAGCTCCGCCGCCCGGAGGGCCAGTTCGTTGATTCGTTCGATGGAAAAGACTTTCGCGCACAGCTTCGACAGCACCACTGCCTGATATCCGGTTCCCGTGCCAATCTCGAGCACCTTTTCCTTCCCCGTCAGCTCGAGCAGCTCGATCATCCGCGCCACGATGTAGGGCTGGGAGATGGTCTGCTTCGCGCCGATCGGCAGCGCGCCGGGACCGTAGGCTTTCGCCGCCACGACCGAGGGGACGAAGAGATGCCGCGGCACGTCGAGCATCGCCTGCAGGATCCGCGGGTCGCGAATGCCGCGCTTGGCGACGTACTCGTCGACCATCTTTTTTCTCAGGTGCGCGAATTCGCGCTCTTCAGTGGGAGTCGGCGCCAAGAAGTTCCTCGAGCGGCTTGAGCTGCGGGATCGAGTCGTGATGGGTGAGGTCGAGATGCAGCGGTGTGATGGAGATGTAGCCGGCCTGGATGGCCTCGAAGTCGGTGCCTTCGCCGGGATGCCACGACGGAGCGCCGCCGCCGATCCAGTAATACGCGCGCCCCCGCGGATCCATCCGCTCGATCACCCCCTCGGTGTAGATGCGCCGGCCGAGCTTCGCCACGCGCACGCCCGCGGGCGGCGCGACCGGGAAGTTGACGTTCAGGATGACGCCAGGATTGCGCTGGTGCTCGAGCGCCCAGCGCACGAGGTCCGCCGCGAATCGCGCGCTGCCGTCGAAGGAGAAATGTTCGCCCACGACCGCGGACAGCGCGATCGACGGAATGTGCAGCAGCGCCCCCTCGAACGCGGCGGAGATCGTGCCGGAGTAGGTGACGTCGTCGCCGAGATTCGCGCCGAAGTTGATGCCGGAGACGACGATGTCGGGACGCGCGTCCTTCATCAGTTTCAGCACGCCGAGGTTCACGCAGTCCGTCGGCGTGCCGTCGACGATCCACTCGTTTTCCTCGATCTGCAGAAGGCGCAGCGGACGATTCAGCGTGAGCGCATGCGACGCCGCGCTCTGCTCCCGATCGGGCGCGACGATGAGCACCTCCCCGACCGGCTTCAGCGCCGCCGCGAGCTTCCGGATCCCCTCGCTGTAGATGCCGTCGTCGTTGGTGACCAATATTCGTGGCATGGGTGCGGGCGAATGGTAGCAGGGGACAGCGATTGAGCTGTTGAGCTCTTCAGCTGTTGAGCTGTGAGCGGTGCAGTGCTGAATCGCTAAACAGCTAAACAGCTAAACAGCTAAACAGCTCTACCCCTGTCTGGCGGGAAGCTGCGAAACAATCATTCCCCCCAGGATCAGCATCCCTCCCACCACCACCCCGAACGTCACCGGCTCGCCGTAGAAGAGGATGGACGTCAGGGCGGCGGCGACGGGCTCGAAGGCGAGGATGATGGCGCCTTCGGTCGCCGATACGCGGGCCTGGCCCCACATCAGCGCGACGAAGGCCAGGGCCGTGGTCACGATGGCGGTGAAGAGGATGACGGCGATGACTGCGGGGGTCAGCGGCGCGCGCGGGGCGAAGAGCGAAATCGGCGCGGCGGCGAGGCCGACGACGAGGACCTGCACCGCGGCGAGGGCGATCGACGATTGCGATGTCGCGTACTTCGCGGACAGCACGATGTGCAGCGCGAAGCAGACCGCGCCGAAGACGGTGAGCGCGTCGCCGAGCGAAGGGCGGGTGTCGAAGCCGCCGATGAGCAGCGTCGTCCCGATCAGCGCCAGGAACGATGCGATCCAGGCGAAGAGCGTCACGCGCGTGCGATGGAGGACGCGGTCGGCGAACGGCACCATCACCACGTAGAGTCCCGTGAGCAGCGCGGAGCGTGACGGCGTGATGAAAATCAGGCCGCGCGTCTGGGCCCAGTAGCCGACGAAGACGAGCATGCCGAGGATCAAACCGGGGACGACGACGTCACGGGCGAGCTGGCGGCGCGCGGCGGCGATGGCGCAGAGGACGAGTCCCGCGAGGGTGAAGCGGAAGAAGATGAACGGCTCCGGCGCGATGCGGCCGAGGACGTCCTTGATCAGCGTGAACGTCGCTCCCCACGCGGTGGCGACGAGCAGCAGCGCCGTCACGGCGGCGATGTGCCGCCTGTTCACCGCGACTTCGCCGGCGCGGCGGGCGCGTACCGCTGCATCATCGTCAGCTGTTTCTTCAGATTCAGAAAGAGAAACAGAAACATCAGGATGAGCAGCAGGCCGAGGATGCGGAAGCTCCAGCGATTCAACGTTCGAATTTCTCCGCGTGCCGCGCTGCCCACAGGATCGCGTAGCGCATCGGCGCGGCGTCGGCGATGCCCTTGCCCGCGATGTCGAACGCCGTGCCGTGATCGACCGAGGCGCGGAGATACGGCAAACCGAGCGTGACGTTGACCGACTTCTCGAAGGCCGTGGTCTTCACCGGGATCAGTCCCTGATCGTGGTACATCGCCATCACCACATCGTACTTGCCTCGGCTTGCGGCGAGGAAGAGGGTGTCGGCGGGATGCGGTCCGTCGATCATGACGCCGGCCGCGGACGCGCGCAGGACCGCTTCGGCGATGGCCCGCTCCTCCGATCCGAAGCGCCCGCCCTCGCCGCCGTGCGGGTTCACCGCCGCCACGCCGATGTGCGGCGCTTTTCCGTGCAGGCGCGCGAACTCGCGGTTGGTGAGGCGGGCCAGCGCGGTGATGTCATCGGCGTTGATGGCGTTCAGCGCCTCGCGCAGCGGCACGTGCACGGTGAGCAGCACGGTGCGGATCGTCGGCGAGTCGAAGTACATCGCGTAGTCGTGCGCGTAGCGCTTGAGGCCGGCGCGCGCGGCGAGGAGGTCGGTGTGACCGGGATAGGGCGAGCCTGCGGCGAAGATGGCCTGCTTGTGGATCGGCGCGGTCACGAGCGCCGAGCACTCGCCGCGCTCGATGGCCGTCACCGCCGCGTCGATCGACGCCAGCGCGATGCGGCCGTACTCGGCGTCGACCTTGCCGTAGTGGATTTCGCCCGATCCGCCGACGTCGACGAAGTCGAGGTCTTCGGGCGGCGCGGCGAAAGCGCGGCTGCCGAAGACGCGGACGGGGACATCGAGGTCATGGAGACCCTTGAAGACGATCTCGGCGCCGACGCCGGCGGGATCGCCGAGGGTGATGGCCAGAGGTTTCATCTGCGCGCATTATGCGCGCGTCAACTCTTCCTCCTTGAAGAGGTACTTGATCCAGTGCTTCTGGATGAGGAGGTTGGGAGCGCCGTCGCGATTCAGCTTCAGGCAGGTCTTGTCGTACCACTCGATGCAGCCGCGGATCTCTTCACCGTCGTTCATGACGATGACCATCGGCGTCTTCGAGTTCATCTGCTTGAGGTAGTAGAAATTCTCGGCGTTGGTCTGCTCGGGCGGCGCCGGACGGGCGGTGCGGCCATGGCCGTTGCCATTGCCGTTTCCGTTGCCGCGCGGCTGCCGGAAATCGGGGATGTTGCGGAACATCCGCCGCTGGTTGATCGGGTTTCCGTCCATCTCGTGCGGCCGGTTGTTGAATGGCATTGCTGCCCTCCGTTTTTCTCACTCCGTCTATAGGGGAAACGTCCGCTGGTGACAGCCGGACTGTGCGAGTCTCGTGCCCGTCCTTGCGGGCGAGGGATTGATTGCCTAGAATTCCCCGACTTCAAAGTCCTGAGTGCTGAGTCCTGAGTCCTGAGTCTCGGGTCCTCCTCAGCACCCAGCACTAAGCACCCAGCACTCACCACTCAGCACCGCCTTTGATTGGAGGCCTCCCTTGAATTCGGTTGTCTGCATCAGTCATGTCCCCGACACGGAGTCGCGGATCAAAGTCGGCGCCGACGGACGGCGCATCGACGAAACAGGATTGAAGTTCATCGTCTCGCCGTACGACGAGTACGCGCTCGAGGAAGCGATCCGCCAGAAAGAGAAGAGCGGCGGCGACGTCACGGTCCTCACGTTCGGGCCGGAGCGCGCGTCGCAGGCGCTGCGCGAGTGCCTGGCGCGCGGCGCGACGAAGGCGCTGCACGTGAAGGGTGAGTTGGGCGACGCCGACGCCCTCGGCATCGCCAAGGTGCTGGCCGCGGCGATCAAAACGGTTCCCCACGACGTCGTCTTCTTCGGCAAGCAGGGTGTCGGCACCGACAACGGACTCGTCGGTCCAATGGTCGCCGAGCTCCTCGGATACCCGCAGGTCAACGTCGTCACGCACCTCGAAGTGGGCGACGGCAAGTTGACGGCGACTCGCGAGATCGAAGGCGCCGAGGAGGTCATCGAGGCGCAGCTGCCGGCGGTGATCACGGCCCAGAAGGGTCTCAACGAGCCTCGCTACGCGTCGCTCAAGGGCATCATGGCGGCGAAGAAGATCGCCATCGACGCCAAGTCGGTCGCCGACCTCGGCCTGAGCGATTCCGACATCTTCAATCAGCGCGTCGTCTTCGTGTCGTTGCAGTTGCCGCCCGAGAAGAGCGGCGGACGGAAGATCGACGGTTCGGATCCGGCGGCCGCGGCGCAGGAGATCCTCAAGTACATCCGCGAGGAAGCGAAGGCACTCTGATGGCTGGCGTACTGGTTTTCTGCGAAGTCAAAGACGGAAAGATCAAGAAGGCGTCGCGCGAGGCGCTGTCGATCGGACGGAAGCTGGCGGAGAGCGCCGGCGGCGATCTGGTCGCGCTGGCGAACGACAAGTCGGTCGCCGACGAAGCGGGCCGTTACGGCGCGAAGAAGCTCTACACGACGAGCCTCGGCGACTACTCGACCGAGGGCTACACCTCGGCACTGAAGCAGGTGTGCGATGAGGTGAAGCCGTCGGTGCTGCTGTTCGCCGGCACATCGAACGGACGCGATCTCGCGCCCCGCATCGGCGCGCGGCTCGACGTCGGCGTGGCGTCGGACGTCGATCAGCTTTCGTGGACCGACGGCAAGCTCCGCGCACGGCGTCCGGTCTACTCGGGCAAGGCGTTCGCCACGGTCGACGTGACCGGGACTCCGGCGATCGCCACGACGCGTCCGAATGCGTTCCCGGCGGAAGAAGCGGATGGCGGTGCGGCGGACGTGAGCGAAGTCGCGGCGTCCGCGGATGCGAAGTCGAAGCTGCTCGAGACGAAGGCGCCCGAAGCGGGCGAGCTGACGATCGCCGAGGCCGACATCATCGTTTCCGGCGGCCGCGGTCTGAAGGATGGACCGAACTTCTCGTACATCCGCGATCTCGCGCACGCCATCGGCGGCGCGGTCGGCGCGTCGCGCGCGACGGTCGACGCCGGCTGGATCGACCATCAGCATCAGGTCGGCCAGACGGGACGCGTGGTCAGCCCCAACCTCTACATCGCGGCCGGCATCAGCGGCGCGATCCAGCACCTGGCCGGGATGTCGTCATCGAAGCACATCGTGGCGATCAACAAGGACCCCGAGGCGCCGATCTTCCGCGTCGCGGACCTCGGCATCGTGGGGGACCTCTTCACCGTGCTTCCGGCATTGACGGAAGAAGTGAAGAAGGCGAAGGCGCACTGAGACGAGTTGACAGGTTGCAGTTGGCAGTTGGCAGGAGCTACGGCCAACTGCCAACTCTCAACTGCCAACTACTGCAGCGTCGGATTCGACGGCGACGGCACGTTCGGCGAGGTGGTCTTCAGCGCGAAGCCGGCGCCCATCGATGAGGGGATGGAGCCGGGGCCGTTGTCGGTGCAGTCCATGATCAGCATCAGTGTGTGGCGGGCCCACGGCGTTTCGCACGACTCGGTGGCCTTCACGCGATAGATCTGCGGGCTCTTGGCGATGATGCGCTTGCCGTCGAGGACGACGAAAAAGTATTCGATCTCGTCGTTGATGTCGAACTTCGGCAGGGTGATGCTCGACATCTTGCCGAGGTTCGTTCCCTCCACCGAGCACCAGTCGGTGGTGTTCGTGCGGCGGAAGTAGCCGCGGAGAACTCCCTTGTCCTCGACCTGAACCTGCAGCACCGGCATCTCTCCGCCGCGGAGGCAGAGGAGCGGTGTGTGATCGATGCGGCCGGGCTGCGCCTGCGCGGCGACGGCTGCGGCGGTGACGAGGAGGGCGATGGCGAGTTTTTTCATGGGGAGCCTCAGGTGAAAATTTTACTCTTTTCCGAGGATCTTCGCCTTGTACAGCGAAGTCTCACGTGTGACCGGCAGCGCCGGAACGGCGCGGGTCAGAAGGTCGCGGGCGCCGGCGAGGTCGCCGAGCTCGTAACGGTTCACTGCCTCGTAGAACTGATGGAGCTCTTCGCCGGCGCGGAACGGCATCACCTTCTGATAGGCGACCGATGACTCGCGCCAGGCGGATGTCTGATTCAACCCTTTGGCCACGTCGAGCGAGAGCGCGCGGCTGAGCCCATCGGCCTGACAGAGGCGGGTGTAGATCTGCCGCGCGGCGAGGATCTTTCCCTCGTTGAGCAGGCGCTGTGCGTCGGCGATCTGCGACGAGGCGTCGGAGACCGCGAGGGACTGCGATGGCTGATGCTTCGACGCCGCGACCAGCGGGCTCTCGACGACCGCCGGTTTGAGGGGAGCGGACGTCTCGTCCGCTCGTCGCGGTTGAGCGGACGAGACGTCCGCTCCCCTCGGGGTTTCCGGCTTCGGGGCAGGCTTCTGCACGACGGCCGGCGCTTGCACGACAGGCTTTTGCGTCACCGGAGCCGGTGGTGGTGGCTGCGTCTTCACCACCGCGACCGGCGCCGCGCGTCTGAACGCCGGCACCATCGCCAGCTGCTCGGGACGCAGCGCCTTCGCGGCCAGCGCTTCGAACGCGGTGCGCGTTTCGGGATCGATGGCCACATTCGCGTATCCGGCGTTGATGCGCTCGGCCCTCGAAGCCTTGTCGACGGCGGCGGCCGCTTCCGCGTGCAGTCCGAGGCGCTCGAGCGCATGCGCGAGGTAGACCTGTGCCCGGAGATACTGGCCCGGCTCATCGACGGTACCGAACGCGGCGATGCGGAGCTCTCGCACCGCTTTGAAGTAATCGCCGCGTTGTGCGTCCGCCACGCCGCGCGTGAGCAGCGTCGTGTAAAACGGGTCGCTCGCCTGCGCGATCGCGGCAAAAACGACCAGAGCAGTCGCGATGACGCTAATTCGGACGGTTCTCACGATGACCAAATAACTCCCGTACCCGTTTCAAAAATCCGCCACTCCTCGCCACTTGCGGTTCGGGCTCCCACACCAGACCACGCCCTTCGATCACCGCGGCGGGATTCGATTGCGTCAGGTACTCCGCGACGCGCTCTCCCGCCAGTTGCCGGACTCTCTCGATTGCTTCCCGCGCACGCGGCGGCCGGCGGCCGGTGTTGTGCGCGTCCGTCGACATGATATGCACGAGCCCGGATGTAATCCACTCCAACGACGCCCTTTCCGCCTCCGGACCGAAGCCGCCGGTGACGCTGTCGCACGTGACCTGCGTCCGTGCGCCGAGCTCGATCAGCCGCGCCAGCAGCTCCGGTTTCGCCTGGAACACGCTGTTGCGCTCGGGGTGGGCGATGATCGGCGTCCATCCCTCGAGTTGCGCATGGTAGAACGGCTGCTCGATCAGCGGCGGAATCGCATGCGCCGCGAACTCGACCAGCACGTAGCGCGAGCCGGCCAGCGGGATGATGCCGCCGTTCGTGCGCAGCACTTCCGGCATGTCGTGGGCGAAGAAGTACTCCGACCCGAGGAGGATGCGCGGATTGTTGCCGGTCTTCTCGCGCAGCGTCTCGGCCAGGGACTCGAGCTTCTGCCGCGAGGTGTTCTGCCAGCGACCGCGCAGGACGTGAGGCGTGGCGACGATGGTCTCGATTCCTTCCTCGCGTGCCATCGCGCAGAGATCCACGGCCTCGGCCCAGTCACGGGGACCGTCATCGACTCCCGGCAGGCAGTGGTGGTGGATATCAATCAAGTGCTGAGTCCCGACCAGGTGCTGAGTGCTGAGTCCTGAGTGCTGGACCGGTAGCAGTCATTCAGCACTGAGCACTCAGCACAGAGCACTGTCAGCCGGACTTGCGTACCGGCTCCTTCTCGCTGGCGCCAGTCTCGGAGTCGTAGTAGTCGTAGTAGCTCTTCTTGAAGGTGTAGCCGTACTGCTGGAGGTCGAGGTTGTTGAGGATCGCGCCGAGGACCGGGATGTTGCTCTGGCGGAGACGCTCGGCGGCGCGCTGCACGATGTCGCGCGGAGTCTGGCCGCCGTGCACGCAGAGGACGACGCCGTCGGCGCTCGCCGCGAGGACGATCGAATCGGTCACCGCCATCACCGGGGGAGAATCGAAGATCACGTAGGCGAACTTCGACCGCACTTCGTGGATGAGGTGCTTCATCCGGTCCGAGGCCAGCAGCTCGGACGGATTCGGCGGCGTGGGACCGGAGAGGACGACGGAGAGGTGCGGCACTTCCGTCTCCTGGATCACGTCTTCGAGCGGAATGTTCGTGGCCAGGTAGTTCACCAGGCCGAGGTTCATCTTTCCCTTGAACACCTTCTGCAGGCGGGGACGGCGAAGGTCGGCGTCGAGGAGGAGCACCGGTTTGCCCATCTGCGCCAGCACCGTGGCGAGGTTGACGGCGGTCGTGGTCTTTCCTTCACGGGCGAACGTGGAAGTGATGACGATGACCTTCGGCGAGTTCGCCGACGCGAGCAGCAGCGACGTGCGGAACGCGCGATAGGCCTCGGAGATCGGCGAGCGGCTGTCGACGTGCGGGAGGAGGTCGATCCCCTTCGACGGCTCGACCGGCTCTTTGTCGACGGCGCGCAGGTTCGAGCGCGAGCCGTAGTAGCGATAGCCGTAGCCGCGGCCGACGGAGCTCGCCGCCGGGATGACGCCGAGCGAGGCGTAACGCGTCACACGCTCGAGCTCTTCGGGCGTCTTGATCGAGCGATCCATGTACTCGAGGAAGAAGATGGCGGCCAGTCCGAGAAGGACGCCGAGCGGGAACGCGCTCTGGAGGTTCTTCTTCATCGTCACGTTGAAGCGCCCTTTCGGCACTTCGGCGTGATCGACCCAGTGAACGTTCGACGTCGTCGATCCGCGCAGGATTGCGCCGACCTCGGTGTCGCTCTGCTTGCGCGTCAGCTGCTGAAGGAGTTGCTCCTTGCTGTCGATCTCGCTGCGCAGGTCGACGTACTTTGTCACGCTGGCGTTCTGCACCTGCATCTCGCGCTTCGACGCGTCGAACGCGCCCGACATCTCGTTCTCGCGGCCGGCGGCGGCGGCGACGGCGTTGCGCGCGGCTTCGCGCCGCTTGTTGTACGCGTCGAGCAGCGCCGACTGGCGCGCCTGGCGCGTCTTGTCGATGTTCTGCTTGAGCTGCAGCATCGCCGGATGCTCCGGCTTGAACGTGGAGAGCTTCTGGTTGTAATCGCGCTGGAGGTTCGCCTCCTGCGCGGTGAGGTTGCGCACCAGATCGTCGTCGCCGGCCACGGCCTCGGGGCTGGTGCGGAGCAGCGCCTCGTAGTCGCTCTGCTTCTGGCGCCGCTCGTTCTGCGCGTTCGTCATGTCCTGATTCAGCTTCAGGAGCCGCTGGGCGATGATGTTGTTCGGATCGGTGACCGAGACGATGTCCTTGCTCTCGCCGTAGCGCTGCAGTTGCCCGCGCAGGATGTCGAGATCGCCTTTCACCTGCGCGATCTGCCTGGAGAGCACTTCCTTCGCCTGGTGCACCGTGTCGATCTTGTTCTCGACCGTCAGCCGCATGTACGAGTCGCCGACCCCTTCCGCGATTTTCGCGGCCAGATTCGCCGACGACGCGATGTAGGAGATCTCGACGAGCGACGTCGTTTTCACCGGCTCGACCTGGATGCCGGCCATCACCACCGGGACGTACGTGTTGCGGATCTCCTCGATCTCTTTTTTCGACTTGCCGTCGATCCCGGGGGGATAGAACTCCGGATCGCTGAGCAGCTTCTGATCGTCGATCACGCGCGCGGCGAGGCCGCGGCTCTTCAGCAGGACGTACTGCGTCTGCAGGAACTCCTGGTCGGACGCCTGGATGCCGAACAGATCCTCGATCGTGATCTGGTTGGGGTTCTCACGCTCGATCTGGATCTGGATCGTCGATTTGTAGAGCGGCTTGGAGAAATAGCTGGCGAGAAACGTTCCGAGAAGAACGACCACGAGGATCGACAGCGCCACCTTCCATCGCTTGTAGATGACGTTCCAGTAATGGGAAAGGTGGACTTCTTCAGATACGGTGTTCAGCTCCATCGGGCTCTTTTCACACTGCAGAGAACCACGGCTTAGAAGAAACTCTCGCTCACGTAGACGGTGTCGTTGTCCATCAGCACTTCGTCGTTACGGCCGCCGGAGAGAATCCGGCGAAAGTCGACCGGGATCGTCTGTTCCTTGCCGTTCAACATACGCTTGATGACGACCTTCTTGGAAGCGCGGTCGGTCGGGCCGCCGGCGCCGGCCAGGGCCTGGAGCAGCGTCGGCGTCTGCGAGCGGCGGAACTGTACCGTTCCGGGGTGCATCACCTCACCGAGGACGTAGATCGTCAGCGGCGTGTCGACCGGGACGTTGATCACGTCGTTCGGCGAGAGCGGGAGATTGAGATCGGGATTTCCGTTCACCATCAGGTCTTCGATGTCGATGTCGATCCGCTCGGTCAGTCCATTGGAGGCCGAACGCAGAACGTACAGCGATTTTCCGTACCCCCCCGCCAGACCACCGGCCTGCGTGATGGCCTGAAGCAGGGTGATGTTTCCTGATGCGCCGATCGTGCCGGGACGGACCACAGCGCCGATGACGGAGATCGGCTTGTTGCCGTACTCCAGCACCTGCAGCACGACATCGGCCTTGGTCATGTACTTCGATTCGAGCAGCGACTTGATGTGCTGTTCGGCCTGCGTGGCGGTCATGCCGGTGACGTCGACCTTGCCGAGGAGCGGCATGGTCAGCTTGCCGTCGTCGCCGATGGTCGTCTTGGTGTTGAGGTTTGCGTCCTGAAGGACCTTGATGTCGACCACGTCACGCGCACCGAGCGGCGCGTCTGCCGGCGGATTGGAGCTCTGCGCCAGCGCGGCTGCGGCGACGAAGAGGAGAACGGCTGCGAGTGTCGAGTAGCGTTTCATTTTTCTTTCGGTTCCCAATGTGATTCAAATCAACGGCCGCTGCCCACCTGCGGGGGCAGCGGCCGCATCACGTAACTTCCTCGAACCTTCGACTACTGGACCTTGTGAGAAGTTTACGAAGCGGCCGTCAACCCGGTGTCGGCATCGGCATCAACAACGCGCAAAAGGTTATACGCATTGCCGTCGTAAAGTTATTTTGTTTATCTACGGTCTGAGAGACAACCTCAGGGTACCCCGTATTCCGCTGTCCTGATCCGCCAGCAGGGAGTTCGACTTACGCTGGAAATAGCCGACGTCGAAGCCGCCCGAGATGTGCTTGAGGCTGTAGAGCCAGCCGACCGCGACGTATTCGAGCGTGTCATGGCGGAGGATTCCGCCCACCGGCACTTCGTAGCGGTCCCGGCCGTAGTTGCCGATCAGGTGCAGCGTCAGCTTGCGGGTCGTCGCCCAGCTGAGCTCGCTCGCGAGCCGGTCGGAAACGTAGTACGGATTGTTCGGGAAGAGCGAAAAGTCGATGTCGCGCGCGACGGTGGCGTTGAGCGAGAACGCGCTCGACAGCCGGTGCCCGGTGTGAATGTTGCCGAGGACGCCGCGGAAATCGTGCTGCAGGCTGTTCTTGAACTCGAGGCGCGCCGGACCGGCTTCGGCGGACAGCTGGTGCCGGCCGTCGTCGTACTGGAAACCCGCGGCGGCGTAGCTGCGCCGGGAGTCGGAGCTCCGCGCGGTGGTGAACTGGTAGTCACTCCGTTCCGCGATGAGCAGCAGCGAGGTGAGGGGAAAGGTCTTGTGCTGGAACGCCACGCGATAGTCGTGCTGGTCGCGGGCCAGACGCTCGATGGCGACGCCGACCGGCTGCAGACGCGACTTCGGATAGTCGATCTTGCGGTAGGTGGCGTTCCCTTTGATGCTCGTCCGGCTGGAGTACTTCAGCTCCGCGTTGACGCCGTAGTCGGTCTCGCGTGCCGTGGCGAGGCGGTTGATGTCACCGACATTCGCCCGCAGCTCATCCGCACGGCCGACGAAGCCGTCGAGGAAGAGGTGGTTGAGCAGGAGGCGCGCGTCGGTGCGGAGGTAGTAGCCGAGCTGATTCCGCCCCGTTCCGTGACTGACGATGGCGTACGACGGCGTGGCGTCGACCGAGAAGATCACTTTCTTCTGCGGCACGAAGTAGAGCTTGTGCGGCGCACGGATGTTGAAGGAGAAGCCGCTGCTCTGGTCCGCCGTCGGCACGAAGAACGACTGGTTGTAGCCGATGTCGGAGAGTTCGAAACTGGAGAGCAGGTAGAACGGACCGTTGTGAAAATTGGCGTTGGAAAGATCATTGGCAATGGCCCGCGCCTCGTCGATCTCGCGGTTCCGGTCGCGGAGGCCTTCTTGCGCGAAAACGGTCGTCGCACAGAGCACGGCGATCGACGCCGTAACCCGAAGAAACCAACTCCCACCTCGCACTTTCGCCTCCAATTGCCAAACTGGGACTGGCCGGAAGTCTAACACGCCATTGCCGTTACAATGCCCGCGAGCCATGCATACCGAATTCCGGAACCGCGCCGCGGAGGGTGCTCTGCTGGTGCTTTTTCTGGCGTGGCTGATCTGGCTTCCGATGCCGTTCGGATCGGTGATCGCGCGTGCCCGATTGCCGCTGATCGCCGTGCCGCTGGCCTTATGCTCGATGGCCGCGCTGCTGCGACTGTTTCGCGGAAGCGAGGCCGCGCACACGACGGCGTGGCGGATCTGGACGATCGGCTCGGTGCTGTTTCTCGCGGTCGTCGCGCTGCAGCTCATCCCGCTTCCGATGCCCTTGCTCCGCCTGCTCTCGCCGCAGTCCGCAAACATCTGGGCCGGCAGCGATCACGTACGACAAGCTCTCAGCTTGTCCGGACAAGCTTCCGGACAAGCTGAGAGCTTGTCGTACGTTCATCCCCTATCGATCGATCCCGCCGCGACGTTGCGCGAATGGTTCCGCATCCTCGCTCTCTTCGCGACCTTTCAGACCTCTGCGCTGCTGATCCGCACGCACGGCCGCCGCATCGCGCTCGCCGTCGCCCTCATCGCCTCGGCGTCGTTCGAGCTCCTTTACGGCGTCAACGAGGCCGCGCTCCGCCGCTACGAGATCTGGGGCTGGAAGAACAAGCTGATCTTCAACCGGGTCACCGGGACGTTCGTCAACCCGAACCACTTCGCGCACTACCTGGCGATCATCTTTCCGGTCTGCCTCTTTCTCGCCGCCTGGGCGTGGCATCAGGCCGCCGCGGGCGCGCCGTTCGGCCGGCGCGTGGCGCGGCTGATCGAGAAGAACGTCCTCCCGTTCGGCATCGCGGTCCTCGGCGCGCTCGGCTGCCTGGCGGGGATTCTCGTCGGCCAGTCGCGCGGCGCATTGCTCGCGCTCTTCTCCGGAATGGCGGTGATGGCAATGGTGGCGATGTCGCGCATGCAGCTCTTTCGCTACTCTCGCCGCCGCCGTGCGTTGTTCGCCGCGGCCGGCGTGATCGCCTCCGCGATCATCATCTTCTCGCTGGTCGTGTTTCTCGGCAGGGAGAGGACGATCCAGCGTTTCACGCCGGATGAAGGCGAGACGATCACGCTGGTCGGACGCACCGTCGGCGCCAAGATCGCGTTCGGTGTCTGGCGGCAGTTCCCGGTCATCGGCAGCGGAGCCGGAACGTTCGTGAACGCGTCGAGCATGGCGCAGATCGACAACCTGAAGACCTTGTTCGATCACGCGCACGACGATTACCTCGAGATCGCCGCGACCACGGGGACGATCGGCTTCGCGATCGCGGTCATCGCGCTCGTCGCCGGGTGGTGGTCGCTCGTCCGCGCGACGTTCGGCGCCGCCGCGGACGGCAGCTTCCGCCGCCGCGCGTTCCAGGCCGCCGCGCTGACCAGCATCACCGTGGCGATGATCCACGCGCTGTTCGATTTCAACTTCTTCATCCCGGCCAATCCGGCGACGCTGGCGGCCATCGCCGGCGCTGCGGTGTCGGCGCACTTCCGTTCATTCGATCCGGATTCGTCGATGAATCGCGTTGCGCGTCATCGGGTTCGCGACGCGCACGTCGATCCGGTGAATCCCGCTTAGCAGCTGCGCGCGCGCCACGAGCGACGGCGACACCGCTCCTTCGCCCGCCAGCGCGTCGTCGGCGTAGACCTCCGCGTACGGCGGCACCTCGTCGCTCTGCACCGTCGCGAGCTTCAGCGTGAACGGCGTCCCGTTGCTCCACACGCTTCCGCGGGCGTCGTTGCAGACGTCGTCGCCGCATTTGCCGAACCACTGCTCGACTTTGTTCGCTCGCGCGACGAGCCTGGCATGCACCGCCGCCGCTTCCGCCGTGTTTCCCACGGTCCGGTTCAGCTCCTCCGTCGCGGCGAGCGCGTCGGCAGTCCCGTCTCCCGCTTTCTGCAGGTAGAGCAACGCGCGCAACGATTCGTGCCCGCGCATCTCCGCGATGGCCCGCTCGACGTAGTAGCGATGCCACTGCGCCCGATCGGAGACCGGGCTCTCGCCCTCGATGTCGGCAGCCCTTTCGAGATCGCCGAGCCGGAGCGCGAGGCGAGCGCGTTGTGGATCGCCCGCCATGCCCCGCACGTGCAACATCGCTTCGAGACCGTCGAGCGGCTGCATGTCGTGGTCGAGCGCGAAGTCGATCAGCTCACTGCTGCGATCCCAGTCGAGCTTCCCGTTGTCGACCGGGCGCAGGTGCAGTTCATCGAGGATCCCTTGGAGCAGCGGCTTGTCCGCCATCGTCGCGGGAATCGGGACGAGCGCGATGAGGTCGGCCGGCGTGGCGCTCCTGTGCGTGGCGGCGAGCGTCAGCAGGCGCCGCCTCCGCAACTGCTCGCGGAAGAGGCGATAGTCGTCGAAGTGGCCGTTGGTCACCGCCATCGACCCGAGTTTCCAGAGCACGCCTTCGGTGCCGGGGTTCGCGCGGCGAAGAATCGAGAAGTCGCCGGTGAGCTGGTAGAGCGGTTGGGCCATCGCGTCGAAGAACGCGCCGTCGTGCAGCAGCGGTTCGATCGCGGTGATCACGCTGCGCCGGTCCGCCGCGCCCAGCTCGTACCAGTGAAAAAGTCCGCTGCGCACGAACGAGCCCGAGGCCGTCGGCCGGTTCGGGTCGAGCCGCGTGACCTGCTCCTGCGCCGCATGCCACGCCTCGAATCGGGACGCGGAATTCGAATCGAGCGCCTGCTCGACGATCTTCTCGAATGCCGCTTTGTCGGAAGGATTGCCCGCCGGTTGCGGATCGAGGAGGAACAAGGCGAGGCCCGCCGCCATCGCGGCCGAGAGCACGCCGGGGAAGATCCGTTCACGCATCGCTGAGAATCCTCTCCCATTGTGGCAGCGCAATGCCGGGCGCGAAGCGCGATTCGTACAGCGCACGTGCGCGCCGTCCCATGTCCGCGCACTTCTGCGCGTTTGCCGCCAGCTCGCGAATCGCGTTCGCCAGCGTGACGCTCTCGCCCGGCTCGATGACGTACCCGAGGTCGTGATCGATGACGAACCTGGCGAGATCTCCGTCGGGCGAGCCGACGTAGAGCACCGGTCGCGCGACGGCGATGACTCCGTAAAACTTGCTCGGCACGATCAATCCCTCGAGTCGCGGATTGAGCGTGACGAGATGCGCGTCGGCGGACGAAAGACTTTCGCTCAGGCGCATGCGCGACGCGTACGGCTCGAAGCGGACGTTCGGCAGGTTCTCCCTGCGCACTTCATCGAGCTTCGCGCCGCCGCCGGTGAACGAGAAGACGATGTTCGGATCGTCGCGCAGCAGGCGCATGGCGCCGATCATCGTCGTCACGTCGTGTGCGCGCCCGAGGTTGCCGGAGTAGCCGACGACGAACCGCTCGTGCGGCATGTCGACCGGATGCAGCTCCGCGTCGGCCCAGTTGTGCCGCACGACGGCCTTCGGCACGCGCGTGGCCATCTGCTCACCGATCACGACGTTCCGCCGCGCGCGGCGCAAAGACCAGTCGCGCAGTGCATGCAGCCAGCGCGGCGCGCGCACGCCGAGGGCCTCGGCCACGTCGGGGAAAAGATCCTGAACCCAGTTCACGTACGGCTTGCCGCTGAGCGCCGCGAGCACCGAGGTGAGGGGAGGATCGGTCATGGCCACGATCAGCGAGCGCTTCTGCCTGCGCATCAGCAAGAGCGCGTTGAAGGCGAAGGTGAGGTAGTCGATGGCGCGGCCCCACAACGACGCCCGGCCGAAGCTCGACGAGCCGGCGCGGATGATCTGCACGCCGCGCACGTTCTCCCGCCGCGGCAACTGCGCCTCGGGCTCGTCGTACAACTGCCGGCTGGTGATCGCCGCCACCTCGAATCCGCGCGAGGCGAGATGAAAGGCGAGGTCGGAGACCATCTGACTTGTTGCAGAATGATCGGGATGGAAGTAGCGATTCACGAACACGACTCTCATGAGCGATTGGGCGATTCAGCCGTTGAGCTGATGAGCGGCGCTGCTGAACAGCTGAACAGCTCAAACGCTCAAAAGCTCTTCTCATGATCATTCTAGGCATCAATGCCCATCACGCCGACGCCTCCGCGTGCATCGTCGTCGACGGCAAGCTGATTGCGGCGGCGGAGGAAGAGCGCTTCCGGCGCGTCAAACACTGGGCCGGTTTTCCGTCGGTGGCCATCGAATACTGCCTGCGCGAAGCGGGTGTGGGGCTCAATGACGTCGACCACGTGGCGGTCAATCGCGATCCGCGCGCGCGGCTTCTGCAAAGGGCGAAATTCATCATCGCCAGGCGTCCTTCGATCGGCGCCATCAAGCGCCGGCTCGAAAATCGCTCCAAAATCAGCAGCCTCGCGGACGAGCTCACGCAGGCGTTCGACGTCACGACGCTGAAACCGAAGCTGCATCACGTCGAGCATCACCGCGCGCACGTAGCCTCGGCCTTTTTCGTCGCGCCGTTCGACGACGCGGCGATCCTGTCGGTCGACGGTTTCGGTGATTTCGTCAGCTCGATGTGGGCCACAGGCGACGGCAATTCGATCGACGTCCTGGGAGAGATCGGCTTCCCGCACTCCCTCGGCATCTTCTACACCGCCATCACCCAATACCTCGGTTTTCCGCATTACGGCGACGAGTACAAAGTCATGGGCCTTGCGCCGTACGGCAAGCCGTCGCTGATGGAGAAGATGCGCCGGATCGTTCACGTCACGGATGGCGGCTTCAAGCTCAATCTCGATTACTTCACCCATCACAGCGTCGGACTGAACATGGTCTGGCAGGGCGGGTCGCCGGTCATCGGCCCGGTGTTTTCTCCCGCACTGGTCGACCTGCTCGGTCCCGTACGCGCGCCGCAGGATCCGCTCGACCAGCATCACAAGGACATCGCCGCGTCGATGCAGGCGATGTTCGAGGAAGCGTTCTTCTCGCTCGTCAACGCATTGCACAAGAACACGGGGAAAACGCGTCTCTGTGTCGCCGGGGGTTGCGGCTACAACAGCGTGGCCAACGGTCTGATCTTCGACCGCTCGCCGTTTCGCGACGTCTACATCCAGGCCGCGGCGGGCGACGCGGGAGGCGCGATCGGCGCGGCGTACTGGGTGTGGAACCAGGAGCTCGGCCGCGCGCGATCGTTCGTCATGGACCACGCGTACTGGGGCCCGCAATACGACGACGCGGCGATCGATCACGCCGTCTCGCTGCGCCACACCGATCTCGAAGAAGGGCAATGCCGCATCGAGCGGGTCCATGACGAGCGCGAGCTCTGCCGCCGCACCGCGGAGCACGTGGCGAAGGGCAACGTCGTCGGCTGGTTTCAGGGGCGGTTGGAATGGGGCCCGCGCGCATTGGGCAATCGCTCCATCGTCTGCGACCCGCGCCGCGCCGACATGAAGGACATCCTCAATCAGAAGATCAAGCGCCGCGAATCGTTCCGCCCCTTCGCGCCGTCGATCCTGCGCGAAGCGGTCGGCGAATGGTTCGAGACTGATTACGACGTCCCGTTCATGCTGCAGGTCTACCAGATCCGCGCCGAGAAACGCGCGCAGATCCCCGCCGTGACCCACGTCAACGGCTCCGGCCGCCTGCAGTCCGTCACCGAATCGCAGAACCCGCGTTACTACCACCTCATCGAAGCGGTGCGCGACCTCACCGGCATCCCGATCGTGCTCAATACCTCGTTCAACGAAAACGAGCCTGTGGTCAATACGCCGCACGAGGCGCTCGATTGTTTCCTGCGCACGAAGATGGATCTGCTGGTGATGGGCGACCTGATGATCGAGCGGGTGTGAGCGATGCCCAACCGCCCGTCCTACGTGCGCGCCATCGACGCAACACTGCGGATGTACAGCCACGTCGCGCCGACCGGGCGCGGGGGGTACCGGCTGGCGCGGCTCGCGCGGCGGTTTCATGCGGCGGACGATCAGGTCGCGCAGTTCCGGACGCCGGACGGGCTGCGGTTCAATCTCGACCTCCGGACCTACCCCGACTGCTGCATGGCGTTCGGGTTGTACGAGCTCGACACGGCGCGCGTGATCCGGCGCGTCTTGGGGCCGGGAGACACGTTCATCGACGGCGGGGCGAACATCGGCTACTTCACGCTCATCGCGGCGAAGGCCGTCGGGCCGACTGGCCGCGTGCACGCGTTCGAGCCGCAGCCCGACAACCGCCGGCGGCTGGCCGAACATGTGGCGATGAATGGGCTCGGCGACGTGGTGACGATTCATCCGGTGGCGTTGTCCGATCAGCCCGGCGAAGTCGAGCTGCACACGTTCGAGAATCCAGCGGCGAATCACGGGCAGTCGACGCTCTTCGTCAGCCCGGACACCGCCACGCGCAAGGTGACGGTGGAGAGCGTCCGGCTCGACGATTACCTGCCGGCAGTCGCGCCGCGCCTGGTCAAGCTCGATATCGAAGGAGCAGAACCGCTGGCGATCTCCGGGATGACGCAGACGCTGCGCGCGCATCACCCAGACGTCATCGTCGAGCTGAACGCGACGACTCTGGCCAGAGGCGGGTTCGCCACGCGCGAGCCGTTCGACCGCCTGCTCGCCGCCGTGCCGGAGTACGAGCCGCACGTCATCGCCTGGCGTTTGAAGCGCCTCGACGCCGCAAAGATCGAACGGCTCGGCGAAGTGAATCTCCTCTTCACGGTGCGCGGGCGATGACCACTCTCGCGTTTTTCGGCGATCGCAACGTCGTGCCGGCGCTGCACGTGGCCATCGCCTCGACGCTCGGATCATGGCTCGGACCGGAGCCGCTGGAGATTCATCTCTTTCATCGCGACATCACGCCGGCCGATCTCGCGCTGATGCGGAAGACGGCCGCGCTGGCGGACAAGCCGGTGATCTTCCACGACGCGTCGTTCGACATCGCGCGCATCGGGCACTGGCGCGCGCTGTACGGCAGCCACATGCCGTACGGCCGCCTCTTTCTGCCGCGGCTGCTCCCGGAGCACGACGAAGTCTTCTACCTCGATGCCGACGTCATCGTCGATCTCGACATCCGCCGGCTGCGCGTTCCGCTCGCCGGTCACGACCTCGCCGCGGCGATGCCGGCGTGGGACTTCGCGCACTCGCATGACGCGGAGGTGGCGGCGGAGGTCGGGATCGCGCCGGACGAGCAGTACTTCCACTCCGGCATCCTGGTGATGCCGCTCGAGCGCTGGCGTGGCGAAGACATCCTCGGGCGGTGCCTCGAGCTCGGCGACCGCTTCGCCGACCGCCTCCGCTCGCACGATCAGACGCTGCTGAATCTCGTCTGCCGCCGGCGCATCGCGAAGATCCCGCTCGACCTGACGTCGCATCTCTATCCGACCATGTCGACCGACGCCGGCTATCCGGCCGAGAGCATCCGCAATTTCTGCGGCTCACCGAAGCCGTTCGATCCGCTCGGCAACGTGCTGAACATCCACTTCGATCTCTTCAACCAGTGGCTCGGCCGCACGGCGCTGGCCGGCTGGTCGCCGAACAACGTCCAACAGCTGTCGCAGCTCAAACGCAATCTGCGGATCGTCAAGCCGATGTTGTCGACGGCGGCGAAGCTGGTGCTCAGGAAGTTCCGCCGTTAGCCCCTGAACAGCGCGACCGACAGCATCGCCTCGGCCAGAAATCGCTCCAGCACGTAACGGAGTCCCGCCCGCCCGTCGAACACGAGTCCTTTCGCGAACAGCAGGTAGGGGACGACGACGAACGGCGCGACGACGCGGAGACGTCGCACGCGCGCGGCCGCGTTGAGCGTGCGCGGGTCGGCGGTGCGGAGTTTCGCCGCTTCGTCGCGCATGTAGCGGCGCTGCCGGGCGATGAAGTTGCGCATGCTCTTGCGGTCGTCGTGCACGATGCGCTCGCGCAGCGGAACGACGCGGCCGTCGACGCGGACGCGCTGCGTGTGGCCGTCCATGTAGAACGTGGCGCGGTCGCGGCGCAGCAGCACGGCGCGCGGCGTGTAGAGCGTGGCGCGCAGCGGACGGCCGTCGATGGCGTAGATGAAGCTCGCCTCGTAACCGTCGGCGCCGGCGTCCAGGCGCGACACTTCATCGACGAACGCCTGCGGCACGATGTAGTCGGCGTCGAGCGTCAGCACCCAGTCGCTCTTCGCCTGATCGACGGCGAACGTCCATTGATCGGCCAGCGTGTCGAGCGCGCGCTCGACGACGCGTACGTTCGGAAAGCGCCGCGCGATGGCGAGCGTCGCGTCCGTGCTGCCGCTGTCGCAGACGATCACCTCGGCGGCCCAGGCCAGACGCTCCAGCGTCCGGCCGATGTTCGGCTCCTCGTCGCGGGTGAGGATGACCGGCGTCACGCGATCGAGCATTGGTATTCGTGCTCCATCCGCGCGGCGACGGAATCCCAGGTGAACGTCGATTCGACCAGCGCGCGGCCGTTGCGGCCGTAGTCGTCCGGATCGCGCAGCACGTCCGTGATGGCGGTCGCGAAATCGTGCGTCACGATTCCGGCGCGTGCCGCCTCGACGTCGCTCGCCACGCCGACTTCGGGCGAGACGATGACCGGCGTCGACATGGTCATCGCTTCGACGATCACGTTGCCGAAATTCTCCGACAGCGACGGCAGCGCCACGACGCTCGCCCGCGCGAGCAGCTCCCACTTCGCGTCGCCGTAGACCGGCCCCGGAAATTCGACGTCTTGCCCGCGTGCGAGCTCGCGCAGTTTCGGCGTGAGGTTCTCTTCGTCGTTGCCGGCGATGATCAGCTTCACGTCGCGCGGTGTCGCTTCGATCAGCCGGTCGAGCTGCTTTTTCCAGTTGATCCGTCCGAGGTAGACGACGCTGTTCGCGTCGCGCGGGACGTCGGGCCGTGCCACGAGATCGATGCCGTTCGGCACGATGAACGAGCGTGGAATGGGGATGCCGGTTTCGTTCGCGTCTTCCAGCTCGCGTGCCGAGGTGAAGTGAATCGCGGCGGCATTCGTGAAGTTGCGGCGTTCGATCAGGCGGATCCAGGCGCTCTTCGCGAAGCGGCTCTTCCGGTGGATGAGGTCGCGCACCAGCATGCCGCGCGGCGAGATCACGTACGGCACGTTGCGCCGTTTCGCCGCGCGCGCCGAGGCCGCGGTCGGCCAGAGGAAGACCGAGTGGTTGTGCACGAGGTCGAACGATTCCATCGTCGAAAGCGCGGTTTTCATCGAGCCGGAGACGTAGAGCCTTGGAAACGACGACGCGAAGTAACGAACGCGCACGCCGTCGAGCATCACCTCGCGATCGAGCGGCACGTCCGACACCGAATCGCCGTCGACGTTGGTGGTGAACACCGTCACGTCGTGACCTCGCCGCACCAGCGCGCGGCAGAGGCCGTGCACGGCGACGATCGGTCCGCCGTAACGCCGCGCGGGGAGATACGTTGGAACGACGTGAAGGATCTTCAAGCGGTCGCGGGGACGAGTTGCGAGAGGGCCTGCTGTTCGGCCGCCGTCCGTTCATCGAGCGTGATGGTGGCGAAGAGACAGCCGGTGAAGAAGCAGGCGAGGATCGTGAGCACCGGATCGGAATAGGTCTGCGCCGAGGCCATGAAGTTGACCATGTTGGCGATCACGATCCCGAACAGCGCGGCGCGCCCGATCTGCGACGTCGATGGGTGGTCGGGAAGACCGGAGATGCGGATCATCATGCGGACGGCGGTGAACGCGAACAACGCCACAGCGAGCAGTCCCGGCAGTCCCAGCTCGATGGCCAGTTTTCCGAGACCGCCCTCCTGCCACGAAAGGCTCTGTTCCGGCCCCAGGACGTGCTGCACACCCTGGGTGGCGCTGCCCAGGCCGGCGCCGAGGATGCCGAACTGGCGGATCGTCTCCATGACGCCGCCCTCCAATCGTCCGGTCAGTTCGCTGCTCGATGCGACGGCCGCGGCGGCGTAGATCTTCGATTGTTCGTCGGCTTTGAGGTGATGGATGACGAGGATGCTGACGACGCCGGCCATGACGAACGCGGCGAACTCCGCCGCGCGCAGGCGCTTGAAGTAACGCCAGATGAAGACCACGGCGAACGCCGCGACGTAGTAGATCGCCTTGCGCCGCCCGCAGATCATGCAGTTGTAGAAGCCCCACGCCGCCGCGAGCATCCACGGCCAGGAGCGCTTGCGCATTTCGGAGCGGACCATCATCGCCACCGAGATCGCCGTGAGCGTCGCGGCGTGCCAGCCCATGATGTCGGGCGCGCGATAGAAGCCGGAGAGCATGCGCACTTCCATGCCGGGAAGGAAGCGGATGTAGTCGCCGACCTGCTGCACCATGCCGAGGGCCGGGAAATCGACGCGGTAGTACTCGAGCGGCGTGCCGATGAGCGCGATCGACGTGATGATGGCGTAGAAGCGGAAGAAGGCGAAGAGCTTCTCTTCGCTGTCGAGGTACATGTAGCCGAGGAGGATCGCCGGCAGCGGCGCGACGTAGATGAAGAGGCTGAGCAGCGGTGCCTTCCAGAGCGCGATGCCGTAGGTCATCAGCCCGTTGATCGCCGCGAGCACGAGGAAGAGCAGCACGATGCCGAAGGCGCCCCACAGGCTGGCGAAGCGCCGGGAGAAATCACGGAGGGCGCGCTGCATCCGCTGCTGCGTGGAGAAGAGGATGGCGACGTAGACGCCGACGATGCTGAAGGTGAGGTAGACCGGCGCGCCGGCGACGAGCTTGCGCACCGGATCCTGGAGAACGCCGATCACGACGGCGAACAGCCAGCCGCGCCGCCAGTCGGTGAGCGAGAGCGTGGCCGCGAAGGCCACGAACGCCAGGAATGCGATCGTGATCATGGTCCTGCTTCCAAACCCCGCACTGGAAAAGGTTACTCCCCTCGGGTCATCCGCCGTGCCAGCAGATAGCCGCGGATCTCCGCGATCGCCTTCATCGGGATCAGATACGGATGAGCCAGGGTGTAGCGGGTGAAGACGTTCTGCCGGAAGCGCTGCAAGGCGTAGCGGCGGAACGACGGCACGTGGCGCAGCGCGAAGTAGTAGTCGCCGACTGAGTGCGCCGGAGCAACCGTGCGGCGCGGATCGCCGTGCGCGCGGACGCCGCCCGACGGCGCCTGCAGATGGTGCAGCGAGGCGCGCGGCTCGTAGCGGATGCGGCCTCCCGCGGCGATCACGCGCCGTGCGAAATCGGTCTCGAAGCGATACGCGGCGCCGGTGAAGCGCTCGTCGAAGCCGCCGATGGAGAGCGCCTTCTCCCGATCGACGGAGAGATTGCCGGCCATGACGTTCTCGACGTCGCACGCCTCGTCGTGATTGAAGCGGAAGGCGAGATCGCGCAATGCGCCGCGATGCAGTTGCGACTCGTCGAAGTGCTCCGGCGTCTGTCCCGGCTGCAATACCTGTCCGACCACGGCCCAACGCGTTCCGTCGTGCGCCCGCCGGTGTTCCGCCACCAGCGTGGACGAAGGGATCACGTCGTCGTCGATGAAAAGCACGATCGGATTCGAGGCCTCCCGCAGCGCGACGTTCATCGCGTGTGGGATCGACGGCTCGGGGAGGCAGATCCAGCGGATGGGAAAGCGCTGCAGTTTCGACTCGATCTCCGCCGGATACGACTTCGTCTGGTCGACGATCACGATCTCGTCCGGCGGCGGCGTGAGCGCGAGCAGGTGCTCGATCGTCTCGACCAGGACCGCCCCCCGGTTGTACGTCGGGATGGCGATGGTGATCATCGGTTCAGCATCGCTTTCACGCCCTCGACCCCGCGCGCGAAGTCCCAGGTCGCGATGATCTCCCGCGAGCGGTGCGCCATCCGTTCGCGCAGCGCGTCGTCGCTGGTCAGGAGGTCCATCTGCCGCGCCAGTTCGCCAGCGTCGCCTGCCGGATAGATGAACGCGTTCTCGCCCTCCATGACGATGTCGCCGATCGAGCCGCAGCGGTCGGTGACGATCACCGGCAGGCCGCACGCCATCGCCTCGTTGATCACCGCGCCGCGCGGCTCGTAGAGCGACGGCAGCACGAAGACGTCGCACATCGCGTAGTGCTTCGGGATATCGGCCTGATTGACGAAGCCGATGAGGTGCACGCCCTCGGATCCCGATTCTTCGATCTGCTGTCGCAACTCGCCGTCGCCCATGAACACGACCGCCGCCCGATCGCGATACCGCATGCGGGTGTATGCACGAACGAGCGTCAGCGGATCCTTGCGCGGCACGAGCTTCGCGGAGAAAAGGAAGACGACGCGATCGCGTCCGATGCCGTAGCGCGCGCGCAGCTCGTCGCGCTCGGCAGCGCTCATGCGGCTCGCTTGCTCGAATCGCTCGTTGTCGACCGCCCATGGCAGGAGGAAGAACGTCTTCGGATCGCCTCCGTAGTGACGGTAGTACTTGGCGTTGAGGACTCCGGACGTCATGAAGCCGGAGGCGAGGCTGAACACGGCGCGGATGAACGCGGCGCGAAGTTTTGCGCGGAACGACGTCTCCGGCGGCGGGAAGCTGCTGTCGCCGAAGAGGAAAAACGGCGTCTGCGCGATGCGGCAGGCGGCGATGCCGAGGAGCGCGGTGATGGAGCCCCATCCGAGCATGAAGATCACGGCGTCGTAATGGCCGCGCACGATCGCCGGGATGATGCCGGGATTGATCAGGCGCGTGTAGCCGTCGCCGAATCCGAAGTTCCGCAGCGTGATGTGCCGGTAGCCCTGCAGCAGCTCGATGTCCCACCGCAGCGTCGTCTTCATGTCTTTGTCGCGATACGTCTCCGCGCCGGCGGAGGAGCAGTAGACGACGGTGAGATCGATGCCGGGCTCTTTCGCCAGCAGCCGGAAGAAGGGGTCCTGATACTGGATGACGTGCGACGCGACGATGGCCAGGCGCTTCATGACCGCGACCCGATCACCCGCGCCGGCACCCCCGCGACGATCGCGTACGGCGCGACGTCCTTCGTCACCACCGCGCCCGCGCCGACGATCGCGCCGTCGCCGATGGTGACTCCGGCGAGGACGACCGCATGCGCGCCGATCCAGGCGTCGTTGCCGATCACCACGGGCGCCATCCGGTTGCCCTGCTCGTCGAGCAGCTGGGCGCGGGCATGATTGTGTGCGTGATCGGTGATGAAGACGTTCGGCGCGATGAGGGTGTGGGAGCCGATCACGACGGATTGCGTGATGTCGAGCTCGCATCCGCGACCGATGAATGTGTAGTCGCCGATGATGAGTGTTCCGCTGATCACTTTGAAGAAGACGTCGTGCTCGACCTCGACGCGAAAGCCGAGATGGATGAGGCTCGCGTTGCGGGTGACGACGCGCGTTCCAATTGACGTCTTTGCGCCGATACGCGCCCCGCGGATCCGAAGCAGCGCGGCGCGGAATCGGCCGAATATGACGCGCACGATCATCATCGGTTCGTCAGCAGACGCAACCACGCCCGCAGATGCATCGGATTCACGCGGACCGCGCGCCACGCATAACGGCGCCAGTGACGATGCCCGGCGTTTTTCAGAGCCGATGCGAGGAAGTAGAGGCCTGCCGCTTTCTTTCTCGCGCTCGTCCCGCGCGCCGCAACAATCTCGCTCGCGCGCTGCAGCAACGCGGCCTGGCGATCGGCGGGAGCGTCGCGCAATGCGAGGGCGATGCGCGCCGACTCGATCTGCTGCTCGCGATGCACGCCGCTGATCGCGTTGGGCTCGAAGCGCGCCTCGTACAGCACCTCCGGCACGAAGGCGATCCTGCCGCGCGGCGCCATCCGCAGCCAGAGATCGAGGTCCTGTGCGAAGCGGAACTGCGGCCGGTATTCACCGGCGTCGAAGTACGTGTCGCGGCGGAACATCGCCGTTCCATGATGCGTGAGACCGCGGATCGAGTCCACGCCGTCGTGCAGGAGACTGCGCCGCACCTCCTCGCCGTCCGAGGAGACGACGTAGAGCGGCTCGCGATCGGGACCGACATATTGCGTGCTGCATGACACCAGGACGATGTCGTTCGCGCTGCTGATCAGCTCGAACTGCCTGCGCAGACGATCGGGTCGCGAGCGATCGCCGCAGTCGTGCCGCGCGATGATCGGCGCGCGCGCGGCGCGGCAGCCGGTGACGAGCGATCGCGTCAGTCCCTGATTTTCCTGATGAATGACGCGGATGCCCTCGGCGCGCTCGAGGATCTCCGCGGTGCCGTCGGTCGAACCGTCGTCGACGACGATCACTTCGAGATCGATCCCTTCCTGCGCCAGGATCGAATCGAGCGTTTCGCGCAGCGTCGCCGCGCCGTTGTAAACGCTCATCACCACGGAGACGTTCATCGCAGACGCTCACCCAGTCTCGCCGCGTTTCGCCAGCCGATCACTCGCGCCGCGAGCGCATAGACCCGCATGTCCCAGCGCGGCGCAATCTCTCTCGCGATCTCGAGCAGTCGCTTCGCTTCATCGCGCAGTCCCGCGGCGCCGCATTGCCGCGCAAGGTGAAACAGGTCGCGCGCGAAGTGCCCCATCTCGGACGATTCGGCCGGCACTCCGGCGCGGCGTGCATGCTGCGCGATCAGCTCATGAGCACGGGCGCGATCGCGAAGTAGTCCGCGATCGTGTCCTTCGTCGTGCATGCGGATGTCGATCAGCACCTCCGGCACGAACGCCAGTCGCGTGCCGAGGGACGCGACGCGTGCGTCGTACTCCCAGTCCTCTTCGATGCGCAGCGAGGTCCATGGACCTGCGGCGTCAGTCACCGAACGCCGATAGAGCGGCGACGGAGTGTCCCACCACCGATGCAGCAGAAAAGACGGGAACATCGTCTCCTGCTTCTGATTCGGGTCCTTCCACGTAGCGGAGATCTCGTTCCCGGCGAGATCGCAGTAGCGCGTCATGCCGTATGCCACGCCGGCTTCGGGATGTTTCTTCAGCGCGTCGACCAGCAATTCGAATCGGCGCGGACGGAGAAGATCGTCGCTGTCGAGATGCTGCATGAATTCGCCGCGCGCGATCTGCCGCCCCGCTTCGCGCGCCGCGCCCGGTCCGCTGTTGTCGATGCGCAGCGTTCGGATCTCGGGATGGGCGGCGGCGAGCTCCGTGATCGTCGCGGGCGTCGCGTCGGTCGAGCCGTCGTCGACGATGATGATCTCGATCGGCCGGTACGTCTGCGCGAGGACGCTGGCCACCGCCTCGCGCAGCATCGCCGCGCGGTTGAAGACCGGGATGATGGTCGACACCAGGCCCGCGTTCACGACGACGATTGTAGGTGAGCTATCCTGCGGCCCCGTGACGATTCACCCGCTCGTCGAGCGCATTCTGACCACGCGGCGCAGCGTGTTGCCGGACGGCAGCGAGGTCGACGCCAACTCGTTCATCCCGCGCGACGAGTGCGAGCTGGTGTACGAAGCGGTCGCCGCGGCGAAGGCGACGCGGGCGATCGAGGTAGGGATGGCGTTCGGCGTTTCGTCGCTCTGCATCGCCGACGCCCTTCAGCGCAACGGACCGAATGCCCGCCTGGTCAGCATCGACTCGCACCAGACCGCCGGCTGGAATCGCGCCGGCATTCATCTGATCGGCCGCGCCGGATACGACCCGATCGTCACGCTGATCGAAGAGCCGTCGCAACTGGCGCTGCCGCGACTCGCCGCCGCGGGAGAGCGCTTCGATTTCGGCTTCATCGACGGCTGGCATACGTTCGATCACACGCTGATCGATTTCTTCTTCGTCGACCGGATGCTCGAGGAGGGCGGCTTCGTGCTGTTCGACGACGTCGGCTATCCCGCCATCAACGCGGTCGTCCGTTTCATCCTCGCCAACCGCGACTACGAACTGGTGAAGGCGTTGCAGTTCGAAGCGCCGCCGGTGAGCTTGCGGCTCCGCCGCGCGATCAAGCGACGCCTGCGGCCGCTGGCGCGCACCGATCGCGATCCGAAGCGGGAGCACGAGGAGCTGTTCCGGAAGATCGAGAACGTGCACGCCGTCGCGTTGCGCAAGCGCGGATCCGACGCGCGCCGCTTCGATCACTACGAACGGTTCTGACGCTGGCGCAGCGCGCGGATCCGTTCCTCCACCGGAATGCGCGAGAGCTCCGCGAAGCGCTGGACGCCGGCGGTCTGCGCGGCCGGCTTCTCGGCCTGCGGCGCGTGCCAGAGGTGGACGAACGGGAGATAGCCGAACGTGAACGTGCGCCGCGTCGCCGCGCGCTCCCACAGCTCGTTGTCTTCGCCCCCCCAGCCGACGAACGACTCGTCGAAGCCGCCGATGGCGAAATAGGCGTCGCGGTCGGCGGCGATGCTGCCGCCGAGGAGGTTTTGCGACACGCGCTCGAGCCGTTTCTGTTCGTCGAGGTAGAAGAGGAAGCGCTTGAGATCGATGAATTCGTGTCCTTCTGCGTGGCGCTTCAGCAGCTCCGAGGCGTACGCGGCGGGGACGAGGATGTCGTTGTCGTGCAGAACGAGCAGCGTCGACTGCGCGACCTTCGCTCCGGCGTTGAACGCCCACGAGCGGTTGTATGGCAGCGCGTCGGATTCGATCGGCGTGTGGACGTGCCGCACCCACGACGGAAGGTTCACCGTCGGCGCCGCTGATTGCTCGACGACGATGCATTCGATCGGCACGTCGCGTTGCGCGGCGATGCTGCCGAGGGTCTCGAGCAGAAGCGGCAGGCGCGCCTCGCCGCGATGTCCGATGATGAAACTGACGCGCGGTGGACCCGGCACACGCCGCGCCGGTGCCGATTCGACCGGCCATTCGCCGAACGCGCGGCGCATCAGCGCGCGTCCCGCCGAGGGGAAGACGTTCGCGATGTGCAGGTCGCTGGAGAAGAGCCACTCGCATCGCGCGCCGCCGGTTGCCGCGTCGATGCTCAGCCGCTCGTCGCGGTTGCGGAAGGCCGTCCACTTCCCGCGTCCCGACATCGCGCGCAGGAAGCGCGGCCAGTCGTACGCGAGCGCACCGAGGCGGTGGCGGAGCGTGGCCATGCCGCGGAGGTTAGCAGTAATGGTTGAGGGGAGCGGACGTCTCGTCCGCTCATGTCCGCGCAGTGGACGACGTTCGAGCGGACGAGACGTCCGCTTCCCTCACCTTATACTGACGTCGCTTGAGCGACACTCGCGCTTCCATCGTCGTCACCACCATCTTCGAGCCGCGATTCCTCGACGGATACCTGCAGAACATCGAGCGGCACGGGCGGCGCGAAAGCGTCGACCTGATCGTCATCATCGACCGCAAGACGCCGCCCACCGTGGCCCAGGCGTGCGCCGAGGCGAAGCGGCGCGGCTTTCGCGTCGAGTGCCCGACGCTGGAGGAGCAGGAAGCGTTTCTGGCAAAGTTTCCGTCGATGCAGGGGCGCGTTCCGTATGACAGCGACAACCGGCGCAACATCGGTTTCCTGATGGCGCTGGAGCGCGGCGCGGAGCTGCTGATCTCGATCGACGACGACAACTATTGCCTCGACGACTCGGATTTCGTCGGCGAGCACGCGGTGGTGGGGCAGACGATCGACGTCGAGGCCACCGAGGCGAGCGATGGGTGGTTCAACAT
>Ga0207703_10000215_pt1 | contig 67474 bp, 60 predicted proteins | sample KBSSwiS12_FD_184304 | JGI IMG/M metagenome (GOLD analysis project Ga0207703, IMG submission 184304) | Switchgrass rhizosphere microbial communities from Kellogg Biological Station, Michigan, USA - KBS Switchgrass S1-2 (SPAdes) (version 2) | ecosystem: Host-associated > Plants > Roots >...
GAAGGAGTTCGGGCGCGCCATCCGGGCGGACCGCAACTTCTATCCCGCCTACTACAACCGGGCGCAGCTCCGCGCCGGCCAGGGCGACTTCCTCGGCGCGCGGCAGGACTACCAGGCGACGATCCGGCACAAGCCGGGACACGCCGAGGCGCTCTTCCAGCTCGGCCTGATGGAAGAACAGCATCAGAACGAACAGGAAGCCATCAATTACTACGCGAAGGCGATCACCATCAATCACAAGCTGCTCGATGTGCGCGTCAATCCACGCGTGCTGGACAGCAAGCTGATGGCGCTGGCGCTGCTGAAGGCCTATCCCAAGTCGCACGCCCACGACGCCATCCAGCTCACCGGCGCGCCGCCCGTGTACAGCAGCGTGACGCCGCAGCAACCGGCGCCGTCGCCGCAACCGACCGCGCAGCAGATCGTGACGCCGGCCGCGCCGGTCACCGATCCGGGGACGCAGAAGCCGAAGCCCTGAAAAAGAGGGGAGCGGACGTCTCGTCCGCTCACAACCGTCGACGAGCGGACGAGACGTCCGCTCCCCTCTTCTACCGCAATCCCAATCTGCGGGCCGCCGCCATCCGGTGGAGGCCCCAGCCGTACACCGCGTCCTCCTCGCGACAGCTGTAGACGAGCTTGAGGTCGTGATCGTCGTTGCTGGCGATGGCCTGTTTCGCAAGGGTGTCCCAATCGGGGGCCTCTCCCAGCTCGACGTCGAAGGCGGGGCGCCCGATGGTGATGTAGGCGGCGAGCATCGCCGTCGCCAGGTGATCGAGCGCGTCGGGCGCGAGGTAGGGCTCGAGCACGCGCGTGGCGTGGCAGGCGGTGACGAGGTGGAGAGCGGTGAAATCGGCGGTGGCGAGGTAGATCTTCACCGCGATGTTGGCGAGCTCCTCGAGGGTGGGAGTCTGGATCGCGTATTCGCGGAACGGTTCGAAGGACGCGACGCGGGCGATGCGGTCGGCGATGTTGCCGCCGGAGAAGTCTTTGGTGAAGCGTAGGTCGTCTTGGATGGCCTCGAAAACGAGGGGTGCGGACGTCTCGTCCGCACGGAGATGAGCGGACGAGACGTCCGCTCCCCTCGAATAGGCCGTTACCCATGACGCGACGGCGTCGACGAGATCGTCGGTGTCGATGGCGTACGCGGTGCGGATGATTCCGTGGAAGGCGGCGCTGCCGATGCCCGGGGTCAGGCGCGCGATGTTGTTGCGCAGGAACGCTTCCTTCCCCTCCCGCGCGAGCTCTTCCGCCAATCGATCCGACAACGCTTCCTCGGAGGCGCTCATCGGCCGCAGGCGTCGCGAATAAAACGTCTCGAACTCGCGGGCGCGATCGTCGCTGGCGCCGAGGCGGCGGATCGCCAGCAGCGCCATCGGAAGATGGTTCGACAATCCTTCGCCGTACTCGGCGCTGAAGCGCATTCCTGACCACGATACAATCCCCCGGCTTTGCGAACCAGCACCCTCTCCCCGGCCGAGCGGATGTCGCGGCTCGGCTTCTCCGACATCGTCCGCATCCGCAACCGCGTGCTCGACATGCAGTCGCGCGGCATGCGCGTCCTCCGCTTCGAAGGGGGCGAGCCGTTCATGCCGACGCCCGACTACGTGAAGCAGGCGATGAAGGACGCCGTCGACGCGAACGAGACGCGCTACGCCCCGTCGTCCGGCGTGGCGCGCCTGCTCGACGCCATCGTCACCAAGCTGGCGAAGCAGAACAACCTGCGCGTCGACGCCTCGAACCTGATCGTCACCTCCGGCGGCGCGCACGGCCTCTTCTGCGCGTTCCAGTCGACCGTCAATCCGGGCGACGACGTGATGTTCTTCTCGCCCTACTGGACGCCGATCAAGGACCAGGTGACCTACTGCGGCGGAAACCCGGTGCTCGTCCCGTGGGACAGTGTGGGACAGGCGCCCTCGCCTGTCCGGACAGGCGGGGGGACAGGCGGGGGCGCCTGTCCTACACTCCGCGCGCTGCTCGAAAAGCACCGCACCGAGCGCACGCGGGTGATGTACGTCAACACGCCGTCGAACCCGACCGGCAACATGTTGACCATCGCCGAGCTGAAGGCCATCGCCGATTTCGCCAGCGAGCACGACCTGGCCGTGATCTCCGACGAGGCGTACGAAGACCTCGTCTACGACACGCCGCATGTCTCGCTGGCCACGCTCCCCGGCATGTTCGCGCGGACCATCACCGTCTTCACGCTGAGCAAGAGCTTCGCGATGACCGGCTGGCGCACCGGCTACCTCGTCGCCGACGCGCTCTGGATGGACGGGCTGCGCAAGCTGGTGCTGAACTCCATCAACGGCGTCTCCACGCCGACGCAGTTCGCCGCCGCCGCCGCGATCACGCACGGCTTCGATCCGGCGTGGCGCGAGGAGTACCGCCGCCGCCGCGACCTGCTGGTGCGAGGCCTCGCCGACGCCGGCTTCCGCTGTCCGCCTCCCCCCGGCGCGTTCTACCTTTTCCCCGACGTCCGCGAACGCCTCGGCCACGACTCCTGGAAGGCGATGGAAACGATTCTCGAGCACACCACCATCGCGTCCGTCCCCGGCGTCGTCTTCGGCCCGCACGGCGAAGGGCACGTACGGATCTCATTCTCGACGTCCATCGAGACGATCGAAGAGGCGGTCGCGGCGCTGAAAAAACTATGACCGACCAAGAGCCAACACCCGAAATCCCCGAATCGGAATTGATCCGCGTCCGCCGCGAGAAGCTCGCGCGCATCGTCGCGCTCGGATACGACCCCTACCCGACGAAAGCAGACACCGACACGACGATCGCCGACGTCGTGGCGAAGTACGGTTCGAAATCCGCCGAGGAGCTCGAGGCGGAGAAGCCGCGCGTGAAGATCGCCGGCCGGATTATGACCGTCCGCGAGTTCGGCAAGACGGCGTTCCTCGTCCTCTCCGAAAAAACGGCGCGCATCCAGGTCTACTGCCGCAAGGACACGCTCGCCGAGCGCGAGTGGGAGCTGTACCGGAACCTCGACGCCGGCGACTGGATCTCCGCGCACGGCACGGTCTTCCGCACGAAGACGAACGAGCTGTCGGTGAAGGCGGAGACGATCGACTTCCTCGTGAAAGGCATTCGTCCGCTGCCGGGCAAGTGGCACGGCCTGACCGATCTCGAACAGCGCTACCGCCAGCGCTACGTCGACCTGATCGTCAACGACGACGTGAAGGCGGTCTTCGAGACGCGGGCGAAGATCATCAGCTACATCCGCAAGTATTTCGACGACCACGGCTTCATCGAGGTCGAGACTCCGATGATGCAGCCGATCGCCAGCGGCGCCGCGGCGCGGCCGTTCGTCACGCATCACAACGCGCTGGACATGGAGCTCTTCATGCGCATCGCGCCGGAGCTCTACCTCAAGCGGCTGATCGTCGGCGGGATGTCGAAGGTCTACGAGATCAACCGCAACTTCCGCAACGAAGGGATCGGCTATCGCTGGAACCCCGAGTTCACGATGCTCGAGTTCTACTGGGCGTACGCCGATTACAACGACCTGATCGCGCTGACCGAGGAGCTGCTGAGCGGGATCGCGCGCGACGTGCTGCAGCGCGAGACCGTCGCCTATCGCGGCAACGAGATCAGCTTCAGGCAGCCGTTCGCGCGCTTCACGATGAAGGAAGCGATCGCGCACTACGGCGGCATCGACGTGAACGATCTCGCCGATCGCGCGAAGCTCGTCGCATTGGTGAAGAAGCACGGCGAGCACGAAGACCCGAAGGAAGTCGAGGCCCTCGGCGACGGCAAACTGCTCGCCGAGCTGTTCGAAGCAGTGGCCGAAAAGCAGCTCATCCAGCCGACGTTCATCACCGACTTCCCCACCGAGATCTCGCCGCTCTCGAAGCAGCGGAAAGACGATCCGAATTACGTCGAGCGCTTCGAGCTCTTCATCGGCGGCATGGAGCTGGCCAACGCCTTCTCCGAGCTCAACGACCCCGACGAGCAGGATCGCCGCTTCCGCCAGCAGCTCGAAGAGCGCGAGCGGGGCGACGAAGAGGCGATGCAGATGGACGAGGATTACGTCAACGCCCTCGAGTACGGCCTCCCGCCGACCGGCGGCGAAGGCATCGGCATCGATCGCCTGGTGATGGTGTTTACGGATTCGCCGACGATCAGAGATGTGATTCTCTTTCCGTTGATGCGACCGCGGTCGTGATCGAAAGCCAAATCGCCCGCCGTTACCTCTGGGCCGCCCGAAAGGAGCGCCACATGGCGTTCCTCTCCCTGATCTCCATCGCCGGCCTGGCTCTCGGCGTGGCGGCGCTGCTGATCTCCATCGCCCTCCTCTCCGGTCTTCAGGGGCACATCAAGGAACAGCTCATCGCCTCCAGTCCGCAGCTGCTGATCGAACCGATCGGGAAAAACACGATCGAAGACTCCGCCGTCATCGACGCCGAGGGAAAAGCGCTGGGGATGCAGAAGATCCATCCGGTCATCAGCGGCATCGGCTGGGGCGCGAACGACGACGAGCAGCGCGGGCGTCCGCTGCGCATCCGCTCGTACGAGCGCGGCGGCGAGCCGGCGCCCGATCGCTCGGTGCGGCGCGCGTCGCGGCCGGTCGATCCGAACGAGCCGTCGATCTTCGTCACGCGCGACACCGCGGCGGCGCTCGGACTCGACCTCGGCGAATTCATCACCGTCGTCGCGCCGCGCACGCGCCTCACGCCGTTCGGACCGGTGCCGGTGTGGCGGAAGTTCCGCATCGCGCGCTTTGTCACGCCGGCGGGCGACGATCGCGGTTCCGAGGCGTATCTCGAAATGAGCGAGGCGGAGCATCTCTTCGGCACCGGCGGCAAGCCGACGTCGATCGAGATGTACGGCAGCGCCGAGCGGGCCGAGGAAATTCAGCCGCAGCTCGAGGCGCACTTCCCCGGCGTGCAGGTCAAGACCTGGAAAGAAATCAACCGGCCGCTCTTCCTCGCGCTGCGGCTGGAGAAGATCGTGATGTTCGCCACGATCTCGCTGATCATCTTCGTCGCCGCGCTGAACCTCGTCTCCTCCATGGCCATGCTGGTGCTGGAGAAGCGGCCGTCGGTCGGCGTCCTGCGCACCCTCGGCGCGACGAACCGGACGATCATGTCGGTCTTCATGCAGGTCGGCCTCTTCATCGGCATCACCGGCACGCTGCTCGGCAACGTCGTCGGCCTCGGCGTGTCATTCCTCGCCGACCACTACCATCTCATCCCTCTCCCCAGCGGCGCGTACTTTCTGCGCACCCTGCCGTTCCGAATCGATCCGATGGACGTCATAGGAGTGAACGTGATCGCCATCGTCCTCTCCATCGTCGCCACCTGGTATCCGGCACGCGTGGCGTCGCGGCTCGATCCGATCGCCGCCATCCGGGAGGAATGATGACTTTCCCTTCTATTCTGCGCGTAGACGCAGAATCTCCGGCGGCATCGGCAGGATCGCGCGGTGCCACCGGAGATGCTGCGTCTGCGCGCAGCATGAAGTTCATCATTGTCCTCGCTCTCGCCCTGCTCGCCGTCGCCTGCGCGGATCAGCGCGAGAAGGTGACGCTCGCCTTCAATGAGCATGGCAGCGTCACGATCACCACCGTCTCGCCGCTCGAGGACCACTGGAAGCATCGCTTCGATTTCGTCCAGCCGTCGTCGGAGCGGATCACGTTCGAGAAGGCGCACGGCGAAGTGGCGACGGTGGAGCACTCCGCGCTGATGGATGTCGACAACATCCAGAAGTTCTTCGCCGACGTCGACATGACGATCCGCTTCACGGAGATCGACGGGGTCAACGAGCTGGTGATCTATCCGGCGACCAGCACGCGCGCCACGCGCGACGAGCGCGACGAGTTCCGCCGCCGCGTGACGGTCGTGGCGCAGGCGCTCGTCGACTACATCGCGGCGGCGCGGCGGCTGTACGGCTATCTCGACGCGCATCCGCAGCGCGCGGAGTCGGCGTTCGCGCAGGTCTTCGCGGAGTCGGACGAGGTGATCGTCGCCACGACGGAGGAAGAGAAGAACCTGATCGTCGACCTGCGCGCGGCGATGATGCGCGTCTCCGAGACGGCGCCGGAGAAGGACGCGCAGTCGCGCTTCCTCGACCTCGCCGATCGGGTCAACGATCCGTTCCCCGGCCTGATCACGATCCGCCTGCCGATCGCCTACACGTCGCTCGAAGGCTTCAAGCGGATCGACAGCACCACGCTTCGCGCCGAGGTGACGTCGCCGGTCGAAGCGCTCACCGCGCTCGAAGGACGCTGGCTCACGCCCGATCCGCTCGCCGCGGCGTTCCGCGAGGACAAGTACGACCCGGTAGCGATGGCGCATGCGCCGCGGCACGCGACGGCCTCGGTCGACGCGGACGAAGTGGCGACCGCGTTCATCGAGCAGATCAAGCCGAAGCCGGTGTACCGCGTGCGGTGGGCGGCGGTCAGAGAGTAGGAGTGCTGCGGCTTGCCGCAGCCGTCTCAAAAAGAGGGGAGCGGACGTCTCGTCCGCTCATGTTGGCACACCGGAAGCCGGCGAACGGCGCCGGCCGTGCGGACGAGACGTCCGCACCCCTCACTACAAGACTTTCGTCATCACAACGGCGGCCTCCCCGTCCGGGTAGTAGCGCGGCCGCATGTACGACGACGCGAACTCCAGCTGCTTGTAGAACTCCTGCGCGCCGCGATTCGACTTCCGCACTTCCAGCGAGATCGTCTTGATGCCGTGCCCGCGGGCGAAGTCGATGCAGCGCTCCATCAGCGCCAGCGCGATGCCCTGCCGCCGCTCCGCCTCGTCGACGGCGATCTTGTTCACGTGCATCTCGTCGAAGAACCACATGGCGAAGAGATAGCCGATGACGACGTTGCCGCGCCGCGCGACGAGGTTGAACCGCCCGCTCGCATAAAGCTCGCTCTCGAAGAACTCCTTGCGCCACGGCGCGGGGAACGACGCTTCTTCGAGCCGATGCACCGCGGCGACGTCGCGCGCGGCGGCGAACTGGATCGAAACGCCAGGCACTTCGAGGCGCGCGCTCACGACTCGCCCTGCTTCTGCTGCAGTTTGACCTCGGCTTCCGCGAGGCGGACGTAGATCGGCGTGACGTCGCGATAACGCTCGGCGTCGGGGGTGCCGGCGAGCTCGCGCGCGCGGCGCGCGCATCCGACCGCGACGTTGCCGTGCTGGACGAATTCGCCGACCGAGATCACCAGGCCTGCTTTCGACGTCAGCTCGGCGCCCTCCTTCGCGGTCGCCAGCCGCGGCGCGACGATCTCGGCGTGGCGATGGAACAGCGAGACGTAGAACTCGCCGCGCCCGGCGTCGTCGACGATCGCGATGCGGCCGGGATCGGGATCGCCGAGGGCAATCGCCTCGTGCGTCGACAAGGCGCAGACGGGACGGCCGAGGGCCAGCGCGAGACCCTGCATCGTGGCCAGGCCGATGCGGACGCCGGTGAACGAGCCGGGGCCGCGCGTCGTGGCGAAGAGCTCGATCTCGCGGCGGTCGACGCCCGCCTCGGCGAGCAGCCAGTCGATCGCCGGCAGCAGCTTCTCGTTGCGCGAGCCCTTCCCCTCCAGCGCGATCGAACCGAGGAGCGAGCGGTCCGCGAGAAGCGCCACGGAGAGGATCGGGAGCGAGGAGTCGGCGGCGAGGATCAGCAAGAGCTATTTTCCTTCTCCCCCGCCGCGCGGGGGAGAAGGTGCCGCAGGCGGATGAGGGGGGCTCCCCCCTCTGGCGCGAGGGAAAGCCCCTCACACGCCTTCGGCACCCTCTCCCCGTGCGCGGGGAGAGGGCTGTTCATTGCGTGACTCCGGGCGTGACTCCGGCCGGCATCCCGAGATCGACCAGCTCGATGCCGATCTCCTTCGCCACCTCGCGGGAGCGCTCGTCGCGATAGAACTCGCCGTAGTAGATCCGCCGGATTCCGGCGTTCGCGATCAGCTTGAAGCAGTTCCAGCAGGGGGAGGCGGTGGTGTAGAGCTCCGCATCACCGATCGGGACGCCGTTCTTTGCCGCCTGGAGGATGGCGTTGGCCTCGGCGTGGACGGTCGTGATGCAGTGGCCGTCTTCCATGATGCAGCCGGCATCTTCGCAATGCGGGAGGCCGCGGAGGGAGCCGTTGTAACCGGTCGAAAGGACCGTCCGGTCGCGGACGATGACGGCCCCGACGTGCTTCCGGGGGCAGGTCGAACGGGTGGCAGCCTGGTGGGCGATGCCCATGAAGTATTCGTTCCAGCCGGCGCGCATAAGTGCGCTGCATTGTAGCAGCGGGCCGATGGGCAAACAGTTATTTGCGGCGATGGACGGAAACGTCACACGATCGTAGTCGTTTATGCGATATCCCCATAAATTTGGCCTGCAAGTGTCTGTAAATCGAGGAGTTATGATTATCGGACGGAGTGCCGAAATTGGTGGGTTTCACGTCGATTTTTCATTGACTCGCCCGTCTCGATTCATAGAATACGCATCCACTAGCCCAGTCGGTTTTAACGATCTCAAGTTCGGTACCTCAGGAGCCAGGAATGGACAAGCGGTTTTCAACGATCATCTTTGTCCCGCACGCGCGGGCCAAATTCCGTAAGTTGAAAGTGTCGCACCGCCTGCTCTTCTCTCTCCTCTCGCTGCTGACCTCCTCGCTCTGCCTGTCGACGTTCTTCTCGATCCAGTACTTCACGTCGCTTTCCCAGACTCACGAGCTCTCCAAACTGCAGCGCGAGAACCGCGAGTTGCAGAGCGCCAACGAGCAGTTCAGCAAGTCGGTCGAGTCGCTCCGCGGCCAGCTCCATACCGTGGAAGACCGCACCAGGAAGCTGGCGATCATCGCCGGCATCACCACGCTGGACGAGCAGAGCCTCGGCGGCGTGGGCGGCGCGCGCAACGACGACAACACGAACAATCCGTATCGCGACGACGTCGACAAGATGAGCTTCCGCTCGCATCACCTGGAGCGCGACCTCTCCGTCCTCGAACAGCGCCTCGTGGCGCAGGCCCAGCTGCTCTCCTCCACCCCGTCGATCGCCCCGGTCCGCGGCATCCTCACCGATGGCTTCGGCGGCCGCTCCGATCCGTTCACCGGCGAGCAGGGGACGCACAACGCCGTCGATATCTCCTCGGCGGTCGGCCAGGCGGTTCGCGCTCCCGCGGACGGCATCGTGGTCAAGGCCGAGTGGGCCAACGGCTACGGCAACGTCATCTACATCTCGCACGGCTACGGCTACTCGACGCGTTACGGACATCTCTCCGGCTACGCCGTGAAGCCTGGCGCGCACATCAAGCGCGGCGACGTCATCGGCTACGTCGGCTCGACCGGCCGCTCGACCGGACCGCACCTGCACTACGAGGTGCGCCTCAACAACAACCCGGTCAATCCGCTCGAGTACATCCTCAACGCGTTCTAGCCGGCCCGGCCGGCTGCCTTGATTGCTCCGCCTTCGGCACGAGCGGTGATGCTTTCGCGAGTCTCGGCTTCGAGCGGCGCAACGCGCCTGCGTCTCGTGTCATCCTGAAGCCTCACCACCGGTAGTGCCCGATGATCGGGAACGCGTGCAGGATGTCTTCCTTCTGCGCGCCGCGTCCGATGTTGTGGATGGCGAGCCGGCCGTCATCGGCGACGATGCCGATGTGGTAGTAGCCGCCCGGCAGCCGCCACGCCACGACGTCGCCGGCCTGGAAGTCGCCGCTGACGCTCTTGCCGCGGCGGGCGAAGAACTTCATCAGGTTCGGCACGCGGCGGTGATCGATGTTCGCGTCCGGACCGCGCAGTCCCCACATCTGCGGATACGCGGAGAAATGCGCGCGCATGTCCTCGTGCACTTCGCGCTGCAGGTCGACGCCGAGCCTGCGGAAGGCGCGGATGATCACGTCGGCGCAGACGCCGCGCTCGGGCGGCAGGTCGCCGCCGGGATAGCGGAGCCGCACGTACGACGGGTCGTAGATCGTCGTCACGCCGACCTGCTGCGCGGCGGCGCGCGCGAGCTCCAGGTGTTGTTGCGGAGTGGCTCCGATCAGCAGCAACACGACCGCCAGTGTCATCCTGAGCCGCGCAGACGGCGAAGGACCCGTCACTTCGTGAGCTGCTCGTGGCACAAGGGTCCTTCGTCGTCTGCGCGACTCAGGATGACACTCGTGCATCACTCGACGCGGTCTTCTTCGCCCTGCGGCAGGTCCCAGCGCTCGGTGATCCGCTCGTGCGCCAGCCAGCGCTCGCAGTCGAGCGCCGCGGCGCAGCCGCTGCCGGCCGCGGTGACGGCCTGGCGGTAGATGTGATCGACGACGTCGCCGCAGGCGAAGACGCCCTCGATGTTCGTCTTGGTCGAGTTCTTGTGCGGCAGGCAGATGTAGCCCTTGTCGTCGAGCTCCAGCTGCCCGATGTAGGGCGAGGTGTTCGGCGTGTGGCCGATGGCGACGAAGAGGCCCTGCGTCTTCATGTCCGTCACCTCGTCGGTCACGAGGTTGCGCACCACCAGCGACGTGACGCCGCCTTCCTTCGTGCCGACCACTTCATCGACGGTCGAGTTGAAGACGAACTCGATCTTCGGGTTCTTCAGCGCGCGCTCCTGCATGATCTTCGAGGCGCGCATCTCTTCGCGGCGGTGGATGATCGTCACCTTGCTGGCGAACTTCGTCAGGAACGTCGCCTCCTCCATCGCCGAGTCGCCGCCGCCGACCACCACGATCTCCTTCCCCTTGAAGAAGAAGCCGTCGCAGGTGGCGCAGTAGGAGATGCCGAAGCCCTGCAGCGCCTTTTCGGTGGGGATGCCGAGCTGCTTGGCCGACGCGCCGGAGGCGATGATCACGGCCTGCGCTTCGTATTCGCGCTGATCGGTGGTGACTAGGAACGGATGGGAGGTGAGCTGCACCTTCTCCACGTTCTCCATCCTGAAGACGGCGCCGAAGCGCTCGGCCTGCTGGCGCATCAGGTCCATCAGCTTCGGCCCGAGGATTCCTTCCGGGAAACCGGGGTAATTCTCGACGTCGGTGGTGATGGTCAGCTGCCCGCCCGGCTGGATCCCTTCGAGCACGAGCGGGACGAAATTGGCGCGGGCGAGATAGAGGGCGGCGGTGCATCCGGCGGGGCCGGAACCGATGACGATGACTTTGTATTCAGAGGACCGTTCCATTGCGCCGGGGATTGTACGTCGGGTTAGTTGGCAGTTGACTGTTCGCCGTTGGCCGTACCCGCTGCCAACGGCCGACGATCAACTGCGGACTACTCTTCCATGACCCGTTTCATCCGCTCCAGCACCGACACGGCGTGGCGCGCGTGAGGGCTGATCCAGCGGTCGTGGATGGCCTTGATCGGCAATGGATTGATGTAGTTCCAGCGCAGGCGGCCCTCCCGTCTGACGATGATCAGGCCGGCGCGCTCGAGGACCCCGAGGTGCTGCATCACCGTGCAGCGGTTGAGCTGCGGGAACTCGGCGCAGAGGTCGCCGGTGGTCAGCGGCGCCGCTTTCAGCAGATCGAGCATCTTCCTCCTTCTCCCGTCCGCCAACGCCTTGAACACCGCTTCCTCGGCCGCCCTTGACATGTTATAAAATTATAACCTATTGTCGGATCAGGAGGAGCAGTCATGCAGCTCAGATTCACGGTGCACATGAAGATTCAGAAACCGATCGCGGAGGTCTTCGACGGCGTTCGCGATCCGGAGAAACTCTCCCGCTACTTCACCACCGGCGGCGCCAGCGGTCCGCTCGAGACGGGGAAGACCGTCATCTGGCAGTTCGCCGACTTCCCCGGAGAGGTGCCGGTGCGGGTGAAGGAAGTCGTCGAGAACCAACTCATCGCGTTCGAGTGGGACGCCGGCGAAGGAAGCGACGTGGTCTGTCGCGTGGAGATGAAGTTCGAAACGATCGACGACGGTTCGACGCTCGTCAGCATCAGCGAGTCGGGCTGGCCGGAGACGCAAAAGGGCCTCGATCTCTCGTACGGCAACTGCCACGGCTGGACGCAGATGAGCTGCTGCCTCAAGGCGTTCCTGGAGTACGGGATCAATCTGCGGAAGGGAGCGTATTGAGCCCGGGCGGTACAATCGTCGGATCGCAATCATGGACGGCGACACTCGAGGTGAGCGCGACGCGCTCGCGGCGGAACTGAAGCATCTTCGCGAAGAACGCGATGAGCTTGCAACGGCGCGCCTCGAGATCCTCTCCAACCGCCTGGCAAAAGAGGTGAAGGAAGACTTCTACGGCAACGTGACCCGCATCCTCTGGGTTGCCGCGGCACTGGTCGGCATCGCCACCCTCGGCGGATTCATCAAGCTGTCCGACATCATCAATGAGCGCGTGCGGGATCAGGTCACGACTCAGGTTGCCAATCGCGAAAAAGAGTTCGCCTCACTCCGGGAGTCGACGACGAAGGCTCTGGTCGACTTCGAGCGTAAGTCGCAGGAGTCGCTCTCGGAGATCGAGCGGCGGAAGGGCGAAGTGGTTGCGGCCAGCGATGCGGCAAAAGGAGAGATCGCGCGCCGCATTGAGCTCGTGGCGACGACCAATACGAGCGGGGTGACGACCGTGCAGGTGGTGACCGGAGGCGAATCCGCCGAGCCGTTTTTCGGACCGGCGCAGCCAGGCGTGACCGCGATCGCGGGAACTTCAAATGATATGGCGTACGAGGACCCGGGGCCGCCTCCTCGCGGTCGCTTCAGCGTCCAATTCCTGGCCGCGCTGGTCGATCCGGCCGCCGATTCGAACCGCGACACGCTCATCAGCATCGATGAAGCTTTCAGCTCCGCGCGGACCCGGATGTCGAAGATACAGCCGGTCCAGACACCGGTCATGCTCGGCAAGGGCGATCCGGTTCTTTTCGCCACCTCCGCCGAGGCCGCGAGCTCGCACAAGAGGGGCCGCCTCTGGGCAATCGTGATCGGGATATCGAATTATCCGGTCGCCCGCCTCCTCGGATCGGCCAATGACGCAAGGGTAATGGCGGCGCTCCTGAACAATTCGAACCGGTCAGTGGCCAGCGATACCAGTGTCGTCTCGTTGATCGACGCAACGGCGACCCGGGCCGCAATCCTCGAGGCTTTGCGCCGCATCGGCAGCCAATGCGGTCCGAATGACACCGTCCTTGTCTATTACTCGGGACATGCGTTACGGGAAGAAAAGGCGATCATCCCGTTCGACGTGCTCAGCGCCAAGGGCGAGGCAGACGTCAGGAAATACCTGACGCTTCCGGATTTCGTCGGTCAACTGCGCGATCTTCGCGCCGGGCAAAAAGTTCTCATCATCGACGCATAGCGGCTATCCCGCCAGCGCGGCGACGAACTTCTCGCCCAGCAGCCGCTTCTGCCACTCGCGCATGGCCGGCACCTGGTCGAGATCGCCCACCTCGCGCGGCTCGAGCGTGGCCACGGCGGTCAGGATGTGGCGCGGCGCGACGATCGAGACGTCGATGGCCAGCTCCTTCGCCACCTGGTCGCGCACCCGCTTGAGCCGGTCGACGCGCGCCTCCAGCACCTTGTCGCGGTAGAACGGCCGCGACTCCTGGCGCTGGGGCAGCGCCTCCTCCGGCATGGCCAGCGCCTGCTGCACCATGCGGGTGATCTCTTCGCCGAAGCGGCGGAAGTGGTACTGCGACACCGCCTTGATCTTCGACAGCTCGGCCGTCGATTGCGGCCTGGCCTTGGCGATCTCGATGATGGCGTCGTTGCCGATGATCTTGAACGGCGGCCGGTCGGCCGCGCGGGCGAGCTGATCGCGCCAGCCGTACAGCCCGCGGATGATGGCCAGCGAGCGGCGATCGAATCCGCCGATCCCCTTCAGGCGCCGGAACGGCTCCTCGTTCTCTTCCGACTCGCGGAAGCGGACGTTCTCCAGCCGCGAAAACTCCTCCATCGCCCACTCCCACCGCCCGCGCGCCTCGAGCTCGCCGCGCAGCACATCCTGCAGGCGGACGAGGTAGCGCGTGTCCATCGCCGCGTAATCGAGCATGTCGGGCGGCAGCGGACGCATGGCCCAGTCGGCGCGCTGATGCGCCTTGTTGAGCTTCACGCCGAAGTGGCGGTCGAGGAGCGCCGCGAGTCCGAACGCTTCGTACCCGAGGAGCTGCGCGCAGATCATCGTATCGACGAGATTCGCCAGGGTGAAGCCGAAGTCGCGATTGAGGATGCGCAGGTCGTAGTCGCCGCCGTGGAAGATCTTGCGGATCTCCGCATTCGCGAGGAGCTGGCCGAAGCGCGTGATGTCGATCTTGGCCAGCGGATCGATGACGAAGTCTTCCTCGCCGGCCGTGATCTGGATGAGGCAGACCTTGTCGAAGTACGAGTGCAGCGAATCGGCCTCGGTGTCGACGGCGATCACCGGCTGCACCGCGAGGCGATCGATCATCTCGTCGAACGCCGCCTGTTTTGCGATCCACTTCATTCCGTGACCACCATTCCGGGCAGACCGATGGAGATCAGTTTTTCGTTGTATCCGTGCCGGTCGAAGGCGACGTCGGCGGTGAGCGATTGCAGCCCCGCCTCATCGCCCGCCAGCGCCAGCAGCAGGGCGAAGTCCTCGGGGGCCGGCACCTTGATCGTCAGCTCCTCGAACGTCGTCTCGCGCGCCGCCGCCACCATCCGCCCGTAGAGTGCATTGCTGGCCACGAGAACATGTACGCGGACCTCGCCTTCGCCGTCCACGAAATTGAGCGGGATCAGGTCGAGCTCTTCGCTCTGCTGGATCTCCTCCCGATCGATGCGCCAGCCGCGATTACTGGCCATCATCGCGACCTGATTTTTCTGTTGCGGTCCCATGACGGCGATGACGTCGATCGAGCCCGCTGCAACTTCGCCGCCCAGCCACGCCGCGCGCGCGACCGAGCCGACGTACGCCGTGGCGAGGCGCTGGCGGGTGAGAAGGTCGGCGATGGCACGCAGGGCGCGGGCATGGCGTCCGCTGGCAAGGATCGGGTGCATCAGGCGGGGGATTGTATATGGAGGGGTTGCTCGTGGTGGACTCTCGTAAAATGTAACCGTGCCCGCCCCCCTCCTCGACGTCATTTCCAAACATTGGGGTTACGACTCGTTCCGGCCGCTTCAGGAGGAGGCGATGATCGCCTCGCTCGAAGGGCGCGACTCGCTCGTGGTCATGCCGACCGGCGGCGGGAAATCGCTCTGCTACCAGGTCCCGGCGTTGTTCAAGGACCATCCGACGATCGTCATCTCGCCGCTCATCTCGCTGATGAAGGACCAGGTCGACGGCCTGATCGCGTGCGGCGTGCAGGCAGCGCAGATCAACAGCTCGCAGTCATCGTTCGACCATCGCGCCACCGAGCACGACCTGCTGGAAGGCGATCTGAAACTGCTCTTCGTCTCGCCGGAGCGGCTGGCCATGCCGTCGTTCCGCGAGCTCCTCCGCCGCGCCGGCGCGAAGACCTTCGCCATCGACGAGGCGCATTGCATCAGCCACTGGGGCCACGACTTCCGGCCCGAGTACCGGCAGCTGAAAAATCTGCGCGACGAATTTCCCGACGCCTCGATCCACGCCTACACCGCGACCGCCACCGCGCAGGTGCGGCGCGACATCGCCGAGCAGCTCGCGCTGCGCGATCCGCTGAAGCTCGTCGGCGACTTCGACCGGCCGAACCTCACCTATCGCATCCTTCCCCGCCGCGAGGAGTGGAAGCAGGTCGTCGAGGTCGTCGATCGCCACAAGAACGAGGCGGGCATCGTCTACTGCACGCGCCGCCGCGACGTCGATGACCTGACGGCGAAGCTGCGCAAGTCGGGGTACGACGCGGTCGGCTATCACGCCGGGATGTCGCAGGAAGAGCGGCGCGCGGCGCAGGAGGCGTTCGCGTCGGAAAAGACCGATCTGGTCATCGCCACCGTTGCGTTCGGGATGGGGATCGATCGCTCAAACGTCCGCTTCATCCTCCACACCGGGATGCCGAAGTCGATCGAGCACTATCAGCAGGAGACGGGGCGCGCGGGACGCGACGGACTGGAGGCGGAGTGCGTGCTGCTCTACTCCGGAGCCGACGTCGTGCTCTGGAAATCGATGGTGGAGCGCGGCAACGACGACGGGCCGCCCGATCCGGAGTACGTGTCGACGGCGATCAAGCATCTGGTGGACATCGACCGCTACTGCTCCGGCACGGCGTGCCGCCATCGCGCGCTGGTGGAGTATTTCGGACAGCGCTACGAGCGCGAGTCATGCGGCGCGTGCGACATCTGCCTCGGCGAGACCGAGGACGTCCCGGACGCACTGACGGTGGCGCAGAAGATTCTGTCGTGCGTCTATCGCGTCGGCCAGTCGTGGGGCATCGGACATGTGATCTCCGTGCTGCGTGGCGAGAAGACCGAAAAGATCCGCGAGCGCTCGCACGACTCGCTGTCGACCTACGCGCTGCTCAAAGGCTGCAGCCGGAACGAAGTGCGCGACTGGATCTGGCAGCTCGTCGGGCAGGGCTATCTCGAGCAGAGCAACGGCGAGTATCCGGTGCTGCGGCTCACGCCGGAGGCGCGCAACGTGCTGCGCGGCGACGCGGAGGTGCGGCTGCGCCAGCCGATCGCGCCGGCGAAGAAGGAGCGCTCGCGGCGGAGCATGATTCCGGTCGAGTCGTGGCAGGGCGTCGACCGTTCGCTGTTCGACGCGTTGCGGAGCTGGCGCCGGAGCGAAGCGCAGGAACGAAACGTCCCGCCGTACGTGATCTTCAACGACCGGACGCTGCGCGAGATCGCGCGGGTGCGGCCGTCGACGCTGGTGGAGCTGCGCGACGTCTACGGCATCGGCGACGCGAAGCTCGAGACGTTCGGACGGGCGCTGCTCGACGTGCTGGCGTCCGCGCCGCAGTGAACGAGGGGAGCGGACCTCTCGTCCGCTCGGCCGGCGCTGTTCGCCGGCTTCCCCTTGCGCCAACGTGAGCGGACGAGACGTCCGCTCCCCTCCTTTGAGACGACCGCAAGCCAAGGGCGTCGACCACTCGCTGTTCGACGCGCTGCTCTACGGCATCGGCGACGCAAAGCTGGAGACGTTCGGACGGGCGGCGCCGAAGTGAACGAGGGGAGCGGACCTCTCGTCCGCTCGGCCGGCGCTGTTCGCCGGCTTCCCCTTGCGCCAACGTGAGCGGACGAGACGTCCGCTCCCCTCCTTTGAGACGACCGCAAGCCAAGGGCGTCGACCGCTCGCTGTTCGACGCGCTGCTCTACGGCATCGGCGACGCGAAGCTCGAGACGTTCGGACGGGCGGCGCCGAAGTGAACGAGGGGAGCGGACGTCTCGTCCGCTCGGCCGGCGCCGCTCGCCGGCTTCCCGTTGCGCCAACGTGAGCGGACGAGACGTCCGCTCCCCTCCTTTGAGACGACCGCAAGCCAAGGGCGTCGACCGCTCGCCGTTCGACGCGCTGCTCTACGGCATCGGCGACGCGAAGCTCGAGACGTTCGGACGGGCGGCGCCGCAGTGAACGAGGGGAGCGGACCTCTCGTCCGCTCGGCCGGCGCCGTTCGCCGGCTTCCCGTTGCGCCAACGTGAGCGGACGAGACGTCCGCTCCCCTCTTTCCTCTACAAAAACGCGAGGATCTGCTCGACGTGGCGCCACTCGGTGGCGCCGTTGCCGATGGCGACGCGGATGCCGTACCTGCCGCCGAGGCGTGTGCTGGAGACGTAGGCCTGATGGGAGTCGTTGATCGCGTCGAGCACGCGCTGCGTCGCGGCCTCGGACGCGGCCTCGTCACCTGGCACCACCTTGCGAAACACGACGAGGCTGAATTTCTGCGGCGCGAGCAGTTCGTAGTCGTCGCGGCGCTCGATCTCTTCGGCCAGCCGCTTCGCCCAGGCGATATGGTCGCGGATCACGGCCCGCATCCGCTCGATGCCGTAGTGCTCCATCACCATCCAGAGCTTCAGCGCGCGGAAGCGGCGGCCCATCGGCACGCCGAAGTCCATGTAGTTCACGTCCGCGGTGTCGGACAGCGTCAGATACGCCGGCGTCTCGGCGGGCGCGAACGCCGCGCGCAGCGCTTCTGGTCTGCGCGTGTAGAGCACGCTGCAATCGATCGGCGTGAACATCCACTTGTGCGGATTGGTGACGATCGAATCGGCGTACTCGATGCCGTCCCAGAGGTCGCGCAGCTCCGGGCAGATCGTGGCCGAGCCGGCGTACGCGCCGTCGACGTGCAGCCAGATCTTTTCGCGCGCCGCGAGCTCGCCGATGGCGCGCGTCGGATCGATGGCCCCGGTCGAGGTGTTGCCGGCGGTGGCGACGATGGCCATCGGCAGCATGCCCGCGGCGCGGTCGCGCGCGATCGCCTCCTCCAGCGCGTCGACGCGCATGCGATGCTGCTCGTCCGCCGCGATCTTCACCACGTTCTCGTAGCCGATGCCGAGGGCCAGGCCCGCTTTTTCGGCGGAGACGTGCGCGTGCTTCGAGCAATAGAGACGCAGCGCCGGCAGCGCGCGGCCCGACGTGCCGGCGCGGCGGATGTCGAGTCCCGACGCCTCGCGCGCGGCGACGAGCGCGTGAAACGTGTTCGTCGACGCGGTGTCGTTGATCATGCCGAAGAGACCGTCGGGAAGTCCGAGCTCGCGCGCCAGCCAGCGCAGCACGACGACTTCGAGCTCCGTCAACGACGGCGACGTCTTCCACACCATGCCGTTCGCGTTCAGCGCCGCGGTGAGGAGCTCGCCGAGGATGCCGGCCTGCGAGCCGGTGATCGAGAAGTAGGCGAAGAAGGAGGGATGGTTCCAGTGCGTGACGCCGGGCAGGATCTTCGATTGGAAGTCGGCGAGCAGTTCGTCGTAGTTGCGTCCCTCGCGGGACGGCGCATCGGGGAACTGCTTCGCGATGTCGCCCGGCTGGACGCGGGAGAGGACGTCGTAGGAATCGATGTTGTCGATGTAGTCGGCGATCCAGTCGATGAGCCGGTGGCCGGCGGCGCGGAAGTCGGTGGAAGTGGGGTCGAGCTTCATGAGATCCGAGTTTATCCTGCGCGCAGACGCAGGATCTCCGGTCATACCGGCAGCGGCTGAAGTTCGTGCGCCGCGCGGTGTCGCCGGAGATCCTGCGTCTGCGCGCAGGATAAAGTCGAACCTACGGCGCCGACGGCGCGTTCATCGTGCAGCCGTTCGCCAGCCATGTGGCGTCGAAGTCGACGGCGTACCGCCCCTCGGCGTACATCTGCACGGTGATCCAGTTCTGGCTGGGGCGGCTGCGCGCGCCGTTGTCGAGCGCGAGCCAGAACCAGCCGCCGCGATCGTCGCCGGTCATCGGCGGGAAGATCGCGGCATTCGACGCCGTGGCCGACGCGGCGGGCAGCGTGAGCGACGTCGAGGCGATGCTCGTCGCGTTCTCATGCTCGTCGAACCGCACCAGGCCGCGCAGCGCGAGCTTCTCGTTCTTCGCGTAATCGCACTCGTCGCTCGTCGCGCCGGTGATGCCTTCGCGCCAGACCATGAAGTTCGTCCGGAAACCGGTCGAGCCGCCTTCGATGAAACGCGCGGCGAAGAGCGACGGCAGCGGCTGACGGCGATCGATCCGCTTCGCACCGGCCGGCGTGTAGCGGTCGTAGAACGTGTACGGCATCGGCACGCTGGCCTGCGATGACGCCACACCGCCCTCGGGGATGGCGCGGATGTGCACCAGCGGCGATCCGCCGGCGTAGTTGCCGGTCGCCGCGTCGGGGTTGATCCGCTCGTAGTCGCCGGTGAGGACGTTGTCGAAGAGGATCGTGTCGGTCCAGTAGCCCGGCTCCATCGGGCTGGTGAGGTCGCAGCTGTTCGTCACGTCGATCGTCACATAGCCGGTCGCGTGCTGGTGCTTCAGTCCGACGACGCATCCGGTATCGCGCACGCCCGTGGTGAGGATTCTCTGCAGGCGCTTCACCATCTCCGGCGTCATCGATCCGCCGACGCGCGCGCATTTGATGTCCTGGAGATGATTCGGATTCGCGTCGTTGTCCGCGGAAGCCGCTCCCGTTTCCACTCCCGAATACGTCACCGGCACGAAGCCGCGCGCCACGAGCTCGTACATCGACACCGTCTCCATGTCGTAGCCGGTGAGGAACATCGGGAACCACATCACCGGAAAACCGAGATCGGTCCAGACCGTGACGCGAATGATCTGCGGAGTGCGCGACGTGTTGATGACGGTGAAGACGGTGTTCACCGCGCTTGCCGTCGTCGTCTCGTAGTCGACCTCGAAGTACGGGAGGAGGAGCGTCGCCGCCGCGTAGGTGCCGACGTCGCAGCTGGCGTTGTTGTCGGTCACGACATGCACCGGCGCCGCGGCGGCGAACGACGAAACGGCCGCGAAGAGGATCAGGAGCAGGCGCTTCATTGATCCCTCCCCGCCTTGACCGCCGCGATCACCGGCGCGGTGCTCACGCATCCGTTGCGCAGCGAGGTGGCGTCGTAATCGACGGCGTAGCGTCCCTCGGCACTGAGCCTCACGATCAGCCAGTTCTGGCTCGGACGCTGCGACGAGAACGGATTCCCGAGCGCGCGCGTGCCGGCCTTGTTGTCGAGATTCATCAGCATCCAGCCGGTGACGTTGAAGCCGGTGATCGGCGGGAACATGGCGGAGGTGGTGGCGATGGCCGAGGCCATCGGCGTGTTGGTCAGGGTGGAAGCGGCGAGCGAGGTGGGATTCTCGTTCTCGTCGAAGCGGACGGCGGGCTCGAACGGCATCGCCTCGTTCGCGCTCGTGCAGTTCGTGGCGCCGACCGACGCGCCCTCGCGCCAGAAGACGTAGTCGGTGAAGAAGCGCGCCTTCCCGCCCTGGATGAAGCGCGCGGCGAACGAGGTCGGCAGCGGCTGGCGGCGATCGATTTTCCGCGCGCCGCTCGGCGTGTAGCGATCGTAGAACGTGTACGGCAGCGCGGTCTTGTTCGTCGGACCCCCCCCTTCCGGAATCGCCTTCAGGTGCACCAGCGGATTGCCGCCGGCGTAGTTGCCCGACTTCGTGTCGGGGTCGATCCGCTCGTAATCGCCGGTGAGGACGTTATCGAACGACAACACCTGCGAGTAGAAGCTGATGTCGAGCGGCGAGAGGTTGGAGCAGCTGTTGACGACGTCGACGGTGACGTAGCCGGTGGCGAAATCGTGCTGCGTTCCGACCTTGCATCCCGCCGACGCGCCGGTGCCGTTCGTCAGGACCGACTGCAGGCCGGTCAGCGTCTCTTTCGGCAGCTCGCCGCCGCCGGTGGCGCAGCTTTCGAGATTCACGAAGCGCGGGTTGTCGGTGTTCGGCGCCGACTTCGGACCGGGCGGCGCAAGCGCGCTCGTCGACGGCATCACGCCGAGGCCGACGACGTCATACATCGAGATCCCTTCGACGCCGTAGCCGGTGAGGAAGATGTTGAACCAGAGCGCGGGATAGCCCTGGTCGCTCCACACCGTGACGCGCGCGATCTGCGGCACGCGCGAGGTGTTGACGACGGTGAAGATGGTGTTCTTGGCCTCGGATACGTGCTTGCTGACTTCGACCTCGAAGTACGGCAGGAGAAGGGTGGCGGCGGGAGAGGTGCTGATGTCGCAGCTGGCCGAGTTATCGATCGTGGCGTCGTGGAACGGCAGGACGCCGCGGCCGACCGTCCGGCGGGGTTGGGCCGAGGCGATTGCGGCCATGAGGGCAACAGCGACAGCGAAAACGGTTGGTCGTTTCATTGTCCTGCTCCAGGGGGCTGACTGCGGGGGTAACTGGTATGCGGTTATACCATATTGGAAAGCAGATAGCAGATAGCTGATAGCAGTTGGCAGTTGGCGGGAACCAACGCTGTTGTCCGCTGTCGGCTTACGAGGCGCCGCGGCCGGAGAGGACGGCGGGGATGGTGCGGACGAGGATCTTGAGGTCGAGCAGGGGCGACCAGTTGTCGATGTACTGCAGGTCGAGCTGCATCCAGCGATCGAAGTCGACGTTGTTGCGTCCACTGATCTGCCAGAGGCACGTCAGGCCCGGCTTCATCGAGAGCCGGCGGCGATGCCAGCGGTGATAGTTGGCCACTTCCTCGGGAATCGGCGGGCGGGGGCCGACGAGGCTCATGTCGCCGCGGAAGACGTTCCACAGCTGCGGGATCTCGTCGAGCGAGAACTTGCGCAGGACGCGGCCGACCGTGGTCACGCGCGGATCGTCTTTCATCTTGAACACCGGACCGGTCATCTCGTTGAGGTGCGAGACCTCTTCGCGGCGCTCGTGCGCGTCCTCGATCATCGTCCGGAACTTGTAGAGCGTGAAGATGCGGCCGTTCAGTCCGATGCGCGTCTGCTTGAAGAAGACCGAGCCGGGCGACGTCAGCTTGATGGCGATGGCGACGAGCAGAATGATCGGCGCGGCGAGGAAGAGCAGCAGCGCGGAGACGGCGATGTCGAGCAGCCGCTTGGCGGCGAGCTGCGTCTCGTTCGACGGCGTGGTGGTGAAGGTGAGGATGGGGATGCCTTCCAGCTCCTCGATCTCGATCCGCGCCACGCGGTTCTGGAAGAAGTTCATCGCCACCCGGGCGCGGATGCCGAGCTCCTCGCAGAAGAGGAAGATCTGCTTCATCTCGTCGAGCTTCTTGCGCGTGACGGCGAACACGATCTCGTCGACCGGCTCGCCCACTCCCATGCCGCTCTCCAGAAGGCGGCGGAGGTCGGGAACGGCGCCGAAAACGCGATAGCGCCCCCACCCGTTCGGCAGGCGGTGGCCGTCGGAAACGAATCCGAGGATCTTGTAGCCCCAGTATTTGTGCTCGTTGAGGATGCGGGCCACATCGATGGCGCGGCGGCCGGTGCCGACGATCACGATGGTGCGGTAGTTCAGTCCCTTCGAACGGACGTAGCGGGCGACGAGCCGAAGGATGACCTTCTCGGCGACGAGAAGGAGGGCGGCGAGGGCGCCGAAGAGAATGAACCAGGAGCGCGACAGCTGCCGCAGCGGCATCAGGTAGGCGATGGTCGCGAGCAGGATGTTGCCCATCAGGACCACGCGGATGGTGGTCAGGGTCTCCCGGGTGAGGGGTATGGTCCGGTGGCTGTGGTAGCTGTGGTAGGTGAAGAGGAGGACCGACCAGATGATCAGGACGACGGGGAAGATCTTGAGGTAGTCCTGGAGCGGGAACAGCCCGGTCGGAAAGTGGGCCGGAAAGATCAGCGGCAGGACCCGGTCGCGGATCAGAAACGCCGCAAAGAAAGCAACGGATGTCAATGCGATATCAACGAGATAGACGATCCTCGCGATAAAACTCGCTTTTTGTTTGAGCATCAGTTCCTTCGGTCCGGACTCACTCGGTTCGGAATGTACTGCAAAACACCGCCGTCGTGTATACGAAGCTGCTCCACAGAACGTCTAGTTCAAAAACCCAGGTGTCATTCCGAGCCGCGAAGACGGTCGAGGAATCCCCTGCCGACGGAGCGTTCCCTGTGCTTCGGCAGGGGATTCCTCGACCGTCCTCCGCCGCTTCGCGCGCTCCGGCGGCTCGGAATGACACATTACAGACTCGACAAAAGTTTTTCGTAGGCGTCGGTGACCGCTTCCCACCCATATTGCTCCCGAGCCCGCCGCCGCGCCCTGCCGGCTTGCGCCTGACGCAAATCGGGAGAGGCCAGCCATTCGCAAAGCGTGCCTGTAAGCGTTTCCACAGGCCGGAGCTTGAAGTAACCGACGGCGTCTCCTCCGACTTCCCGGTTCTCGGGGGTGTCGTGGGCCAGGACCCGCCCGTTCGAGGCCATCGCCTCGATGAGCGCGGGATGGGTACCGCCGACCTCGGTGGCCTGGATGTAGAGGAGAGCGTTGCGCTGAAGCGTGCGGTAATCGGCGCCGTAAAGTGCACCGGGGAAGAGGATCTTGCCCGATGCGTGACGCTGGAGCTCCGCGCCGAGGGCCTTGTCGTAGCGCGCCTCGCCGAGCATCACCAGACGGGTGCTGAGTGCTGGGTGCTGCGTGCTGAGTTTCTCGTACGCCTCGACTACTTCGAGGGGGTTGTTCTCGGGCTCGAAGCGGCTCACGTACAGGACGTAGTCGCTGATGCCGAGGCGCTGCAGGATGTCGGAATCGTCTTCGTCGGGGAAATCGGAGCCGTATGCGATGACCCGCGGCTCGATCATGTAATTTTTTCGGTAGTAGGCGGCAATCACGTCCGCGTCGGCGATGACGGTGGCGAACGCGGCGGAAAACGACTCGCCGATCGCGTAGACGGCGCGGCCGAGGACGTTCCACTTGCGGCGCTTGCGCTCGATGCCGTCGACGTTGATGGCGACCGGGATGCGCGCCGCGCGCAGGAGGGGGAGGACGAACGCGTTCGCGGCGTTGCAGACGAGGACAGCGTCGAAGTCGCGGCGAAGGGCGTCGATGGCGGAGAGGAGAGCGTGGCTGACGGTCTCGAGGTATTTGTGGCCGATGGAGGGAAGGACGATGCGGTGGATGCCTTCCCATGAAAGAGGGGAGCGGACGTCTCGTCCGCTCAGAACGGACGAAACGTCCGCTCCCCTCTCCAGATCCCGGCAATAGACCGACACGTCATGCCCTCTCGCCACTAGCCTCCGGCCGAGCTCCGCGGCGAACGTCTCGAAGCCGCCGTAGCGCGGCGGAACTCCGCGCGTCCCGAGGATGGCGAGCTTCATCGAAACCACCGGGCGAGCTCGCGGTCGGAGACGCGGCGGCGGCTCTGGATCGCGCGGCGCTTCTCCATGACGCGCTTGCGATTGCGCCAGATCCAGGAGAACGCCGGCAGCGACGTCCGCTCGATGGTCAGCGTGGCGACGATGGCGATCAGGTCGCGCGTCAGCTCGAACGGCGCGTTGCGCAGCGCGAGGTAAAGGCCTTCATTTTTCAGCCGCAGCAGAAAGCGATTCTTCACGCCGTGCATGTTGATGACCGGCGAGAGCTGCCGTCTCTTCTCCGGCGTGACCGTGCGTACGTGATGCGCGACGGCGCCGGGGACGTAGAGCGCGCGCCAGCCGAAGAGCCGTCCGCGCCAGGCGATGTCGGCGTCTTCGCGGTAGGTGAAGAAGTCTTCGTCGAATGACTGGCCGTCGATGGCGACGTCATGGAGGAACGTCATGCGATACATCGCGGCGGCGCCGGAGACGCCGAAAACTTCCGTGGTCGTGTCGGTATGATCGGTTTGCCCCTGCTCGATGTCGAAGTGGCGGCCCGTCCGCGTCATGCGGATGCCTTTCGAATCGACGATGTCGTCTCCGCTCGCGCTGAGGAGTTTGCCGGTGGCCATGCCGAACGATTCGCCCGCTTCGTCGAGCGCTTCGACGACGCGGCGGATGTAGTCGGGCTCGAGGAACGCGTCGGGGTTGCAGAGCAGAACGAATTCGCCGTGGGCGGCGGCGATGCCCTGGTTGACCGCGGCGGCGAAACCGCGGTTGTCGGGATTGCGGATCGTGGCGTGATCGGCGCTGCCGTCGGTGGAGCCGTTATCGACGACGATCAACTCGGCGTCGGACCAGCTCTGCTGCGCGATGGCGGAGAGACAGCGCGGGAGATGTTGCGCGCTGTTCCACGTTACGAGGACGACCGAGACCCGTCGTCCCATCGATTAAACGCTTTCTTCGCCACGTTGGCGTACGCGTGGAACGACGGCCAGCGGCCGTTGCCGTTCGCGAACCCCGCCAGCGACGCGGCGCAGCGGAGCAGCATGCCGGCGATGATCATCCAGCGCAGCCCCTCGCTCCCGGCGGGCGTGAACCACTTGCGCGCGTAGAGCCACATGTTGCGATACCAGACGTCGACGAAGAGCGCCAGGCCGACGTGCTCGAGACTCGCGCCGCCGAAGTGCCGGGCGCGCGCGGCGGGAACGGCGTAGATCTCTTTCCCCGCCGCGGCGAGACGGCGGCAGTAGTCGACGTCTTCGAACCACGCCGGCGCGAAGCGCTCATCGAGCGGACCGATCTCGTCGAAGACCTCGCGCCGGATCAGGAACGCCGCCGCCGCCGGCTGCTCGACGCGCACAGGATGCGTCAGGTCGGCGTCGCGATAGCGATAGTGAGCGGTGGTCCGGTTACCCGGGAAGATCTTGTCGAAGAGCAGGACCTCGGCCGCCATGCTGCGCAGCGTCGGCAGGCGGCGCAGCTGGAACTCGCGCTGCGAATCGCCGCTCTCGTCTTCGAGCAGCGGTGCCGCGGCGGCCGCGTTCGGGTTCTGGTCGAGGAAGTTGACCAGCAGCGTCAGCGCCTTCGGGGCGAGCTCGCAATCGGGATTGAGGAAGAAGACGAAGCGGCCGCGCGACTCGGCCAGCGCGCGGTTCGTGCCGGCGGCGAAGCCGTCGTTGGCGGTGGAGTGGATCACGTGGACAGGCGAGGGCGCCTGTCCTACACGGGACAGAGTGGAATCGGTCGACGCGTTGTCGTAGACCACCACTTCGTACGGCACACCGTCGCAGGCGTCGTCGATCGACCGGAGGCAGCGCTCGATCCAGCGCTCGCTGTTCCAGGTGACGATGAGGATAGAGAGGTCGATCGGTTGCGGCACCGTCCGCAAAGTGGGGCGGGCCGGAGTCGGAACCGGCTCGGAGATGATCATCGAAGTAGCTTCTGCCATTCACTCACTGCTTCCACCAGCGGACGGGTGACGACTTCCCACGCGAACCGTGGCCGGATGCGAATCAGATTTTCTACGCATGCCATGTGGAATTCGTCGTCCGTCAGCAGGCGGCGGATCGCGCTCGCGACCGCCTCCCTGTCCGACGGCGGAACGACGATGCCGAGACCTTCACGCGCCACGAGTTCGGCCGCGAAGCCCCGTTCCGTCGCCACGACCGGTACTCCCGCCGCGATTGCGTCGAAGAGACGCGTGCGAATGGAGTAGTCAGCCTCCGCCGTTGGGCGGTGGAGCATGATAGCGACTTTCCCCGCGCGCAGCCACGACAATCGCTCCCGGTACGGAACCCAATCGGCGTTGGCGTCGACCACTCCGCCCCCCCGCGCCAGCAGCTCGTCGAAACGACTCTCGCGGCGCCGATCGACGGCGTGCGGATTCGGCCGCGCGCGCCCCATGAACAGCAGCCGGCAGCGAAGTCCCTGCCGGTTGAGCTGCAGAACCGCGTCGACCGCCGTCGCCGGATCGAGCCATTCCCATACGCCGCCACCCCACACGACGAGGTTGTCCTGCGGCTTCGGACAGGCGCGCGTCTCATCGAGATCGATGCCGAACGGCACCTCGATCCACGGCGTGTCGCTGCTCTTCAACTGATCGTAGAACTCGCGCTGCTTCGGCGCCGCGCACATCAGCAGATCGCCGTGCCGCAGCGCGAAGGTCAGGCGAAACCACTCTGCCGCGAGATGGATCCGCTGCCGCGGCGACGGCGCGTTGCCGTACAGCTCGCGCAGCTCGAGGACCTGCGGATCGAAGAGGTCATAGACGATGCGCTGATCGCGGCGACGCTTGAAGAATCCGCGCACCGGCTGGCCGATCAGGACGTCGGCTTTTCGAATGTCTCCATTGAGTGTCGTCGGGAAATGCTTTCCCAGCTCGCGCGCCAGGTACGTCGCGCGAATGCCCGGCCCGGCCATCCGTTCGCCGACCGCATCAGGGGTCACTACGACAACGTTGAACAAAGCCCCTCGATGATGCCACGCAGCGAGCTTCGTCCGCGCAGGAGGAGCTTCGCGTCTTCGAGCAGCAACGCTCCGATCCGCCCCACGCCGCGATGCATGCGCGCCACCCAGTAGCGGTTGCGCGTGCGCAGGCGCACGGCGTCGCGCCCGAGGAGCGGCGCGGTCTGCGAGCCGCGATGCGTCGCCATCACCAGCGGGACGACATGCGTCCGCCATCCCCCCTCGTGCAGGCGCGCGCAGAGCTCGACGTCTTCGTAGTAGGCGAAGAAGCGCGCGTCGAAGACGTGATCGCCGAGGGCCGCGACGCGATAGAGCGCGGCGGTGGCGGAGACGCCCCACGCCCGCTCGGCGTGCAGCGTCTGCCGGTAGGTGCCGTCGCTGATGTCGATGCCGGCGCCGTCGAGCGATTTCGCGTTGCGGCGGAGGATGGTCTGTACGGCCGCGACCTTCTCGTCGCTCATCGCGTCGAGCACGGTCGCCAGCCAGTCGTGATCGAGCACGACGTCGTTGTTGACCAGCGCGACGAACGGCGCCTCGACGTGCTTGAACGCCGTGTTCACGCCTCCGGCAAACCCGAGGTTCTCCTCGCTCCGCAGCACCTCGGCGTCCGTCAACTGCACCGGCGTGTTCGAGCCGTTGTCGAGGACGATGATGCGACGCGGCGTGACGCTCTGGCGCTTGATCGAATCGATGCAGGTGCGCAGCATCGCGCCGCCGTCGACGTCGAGCACGATGAAGTCGACGTCAGTCACGGCGATCCATCCGATCGAGATTGACGCTCCCGTCGAGGCAGCGCAGCGTGGTGGGTCCGGTGACAGGGACGTCGACGATGGTCATCGCGTACGTCGGCGCCGTGTCGAGATGGAACGCATGTCCGCCGAGGTCGATCACCGCCGGCTGCGTCGAGGCGTAAAAGAGGACGTAGCTGCCGCGCTTCGCCAGAAACGACATCGAATCGCCGTGCTTCATCAGCCAGCCGCCACGATAGATGAATCGCGCCACCTGGTATTCGTACGGATAGAGCTCGCCGCCGTTGTGGACGACGTGCGCGTCTTCGAATTCGACGCGGTCGCCGGGGAGGCGGCCGAAGTGGAAAAAGAGGGCGAGGAGAACCGCACAGAGCAGTGATGTGCAGGACAGGCGCCCTCGCCTGTCCGGACAGGCGAGGGCGCCTGTCCTACACACCACCAACACCACCCCAAACACTCCGGCGGCGACGATCGCCGCGAAGTTCGGCCGGATGTAGCTCGGGAACAGACGCGAGAAATCGCTGTGGAACATCGCCGACAGCCACTCCCCCACCGTGTTCTCTCCGTTCGCGATGTGGAAGAGGCGCCACGGCTCGGCGATGCCGTGCGCGGTGATGCCGATCGTCCAGACCGCGATCGGCGCGAGCCAGGCGCGCACCGCGCGCGATTGCTCGTAGAGCGCGGCGGCGCCGAGGGCGAGGAGCGGGATGAAGACGACGATGTAGCGGAGCGGCGGCGACCAGCCGCCGTGCCATTCGGAGCGCGGGAGCAGCGTGACGACATAGAGCAATGATGCGATCGCGCCGACGCGAAAGCCTTCCGGCATCGAGCGCCAGCGCGCCAGCGCGAAGATGCCGAGGAGAAAGAGCGGCGCCTGGAACGCGATGCCGGTCGCGCCGTCGAGGATGAGTCCGAAGAGGCCCTTCACGTACGGCATCGGCGCGACCGGAATGAGCTCGCGCCAGGTGTGCACGTTCGTCGCGCTGCCGGAGACGAGCCAGACGACGAGCAGCGGCAGTCCGAGAATCGCCAGCGCGCAGCCGGCGACGAGCGCGCGCGAACGGTCACGGCCGCGGAGGATGAACGGTACGAGCATCACGCCGATCAATACGAAGCGCAGCTTCAGCATGACCAGCGCGAAGAGCGCCGGGACCCAGCGCTGTCCCCGTTGCTGCCGCACGCCGCGCAGCGCCTCGACGAAACAGAACGCCGCCGGCACCTCGGGCCAGATGCGCACGGCGTAAAAAACCACCGGCGGGCCGAAGACGATGAGCGGCATCAGCGCGCGGATCGTGGCGTCGGAGATCCCTTCGTCCTCCAGCCAGCGCACCAGCGAGCGCACGAGGAGCACGCCGAAGAGCGCGATCGTGGCGATCGCCCCCTGGACGCCGAACAGCACGTAGCCCGGTACCATCAGCAGCGGCAGGAACGGCTCATGACGCGAGTACTGCTCGCCGTGCGGGCCGACCGGATCGCCGAGCTGCGGGAGGAGGTCGGGACGTCCGACGTCGCTCTTCGCGATGTCGCGGTACTGGTTCGCGAGATCGAGGTCGTGATCGTGGACGATCGACTCGGTGACGAGGAGGTAGAACGGCTCATCGCCGTCGAGGGCGCTGCGGAATTGGGTGGGGATGATGATGGCGTAAATGAGGGCGGCGGCCAGGGCGAAGCGGGTTGCGAGGTTGCGCGGTTGCGCGGTTGCGAGGTGGATCGAGATCAGGGTCAGCTGCGCGATGGCGAGGAAGACGATGGCGATGTACGGGTCGAAGTCGATCGCGTTGACGGTTCGGGTGAAGACCCAGACACCGGTTGCGAACGCGTAGAGCGCGAACTGGTTGCGCAGGGCGCGCACGAGTTCGGAGCCGCGGAAGAAGATGAACGGAAGAATCAGCAGGACGATCGCGGCGGCGATGATCATTCGAACGCCTCGACCTGCAGGGTGGCGTTTTTCGGCAGGTGCGGATTCACGGCGATGCGGATCGACTTCGTTCCGTACGGGAGCGGGATCCGTTCCGCGCCGTCGATCCATGCCGACCAGCCGTAGTCGCGGATGCGCCCCGCCGGATCGCGCGGGTAGCAGTTGCGCGAGGCGAAGAACTGCTCGCGCCGCATGAAGCCCCAGTCGGGCGCTTTGATCGGTGCTCCGTTGATCGTGCCGAGGATCGTGCCGCACGGCAAACGCTGCGTGTTCGCTCCCGACACCACGACCGCCTCGGCATGCTCCGGCACGTCGATGCTCATCGCGGTGCCGGATTTCAGCGCGTAGCCGAGGTAGTGCCGGTTTCCCTGGCGCGGCGCGTGGATGAAGGCGCTCCAGCCGCGCGCCATCACGCCGCTCCAGGGGAAAAAGGCGATGACCAATGCGACGACCAGCCTGCTGCTCTTCACCCGCCGCAGTTGAAACGCGGCGAGGACGGCGACGACGAACAGCATCACCGCGACCTTCGCCGGCCAGGCGGGGGAGAAAAGCGCGAGGAGAACCGCGAGCGTGGGGCCTCGCATCACGTACGCGACCGCCACCGCGCCGGCGAGGATGATCAGCTCGCGCCAGATGACGACGTTGTGAAGCGGGATCCAGCGAAGCACGAGCACGGCGAGGAAAACTACGAGGGGAGCGGACGTCTCGTCCGCTCTGAGCGGACGAGACGTCCGCTCCCCTCCTGAGAACGCAAAGGCCATCACCAAACCGATTGCCAGTAATCTCGTCGGCTCATCGACGATCACGTTCTCCACCACGATCAGCGGCAGCAACGCGACCGGCGCGTTCAGCAGCACCACCACCACCGCCAGGAACGGCAGGGCGCGATCGATCGGCGTGGCGAACTGAACGGAGGCGGCGCACGCAACGGCGGCGGCGACGGCCGCGAGCACGGCGATGGCGATGGAACGTCTATCGGGCACTCAGCGCTGCCTGGACCGGGTCGCGGACGAAATCGGGATCGAAGCCTTCGAGCGTTTCGGGCGTGATGGTGGCGCGGTAGATCAGCCGCGCGTCGCCGCGGAGCCGCACGTCATGCAGCTCGGCGCCGGCGAGGGTGAACGAGACTTCGACGGTGATGCCGCTGCGCGTCAGGACATTCACCGGCGTCCGCACTTTGCCGAACAAAGCGCTCGTCGCCACGGAGGCGACGACGCCGGAGCCGCAGGCGAGCGTCTCGCCTTCGACGCCGCGCTCGTAAGTGCGGACCTCGATCGAACCGGAGTCGCGTACGACGACGAAGTTCACATTCGCGCCGGCGGGCGCCAGATCGCGATGGTGGCGGATGGCGCGGCCGAGCGGCTCGATCTGCTGCGTCCAGAGCTCGCCGCGGAGAAAGACCACGTAATGCGGGACGCCGACGGTGATGAAGCTTCCTTCGACGTGCGTGCCGTTCACGTCGAGCGGACGGCGGGCCGTGAATCCGCGCGGCGACGGCAGAGACAGCGTGACCGTCCCGCCTTCGCTGACCTCGGCGCCGATGACGCCGGCGTCGGTCTCGATCGTCATCCGCCGCGGGGCGATGACGTTCACGAAGGCGAAGCGGGCGGCGCAGCGGGTGCCGTTCGCGCAGAAGTCGGCCTGCGAGCCGTCGGCGTTCAGGTAACGCATGCGGAAGGTGGCCTTGGCGGAGGTCTCGATGAGGATCAGTCCGTCTGCGCCGACCGAAAGGCGGCGGGTGCAGATGCGGCGCGTCAGCTCCGTCGCGTCGGCGATCCGGCCGGATCGATTGTCGATGATGACGAAGTCATTGCCGGCGCCGGCCATCTTGGCGAACGAAAGCGGATCTTGTTTTGTGGCAGCCACTTGGCCGATGCCCTTCATCGGAAATTTTCACTCGCGGCGGCGGTTTCCCACCGGCGGTCCGTATTCTCGCATGGAGCAAGCCAACGATGCGCGAAACGGCGGCGGTCCTCAGCCGTCGAACTCTCGGAGGTCTTTGCCTGATGAAGCCTGTTCGCCTGGCGGCTGCGCTCACGATCGCGGCCGTTCTTCTCCTCCCCATCGTCGCCTCAGCCCAGCAGAAAAAGCCCCAGGGTGAGCCGGAGCGGCTCGTCGAAACGATGGACGTCCGCGTCATCAACATCGACGTCGTCGTCACCGACAAGAAGGGCAACCCGGTCCGCGGCCTGAAGAAGAGCGATTTCGAGATCATCGAGAATGGCACCGTCAAGCCGTTGTCGAACTTCTACGAAGTGGCCGGCAGCAAGGCGGTCAGCACTGACGAGACGCCGGTGGAGACCACGCCGGGAGCCGCTCCCGCTCCGGCGGCACAGACCCCCGTGCAGGTCGACGAAGACGCGATGCGCCGCCGCATCATCTTCTACATCGACAACCTCTCCCTCGCGCCGTTCAACCGCAACCGCGTCTTCACGCAGATGAAGGATTTCGTGAAGACGGCGATGCGGCCGGGCGACGAAGCGATGATCGCCACGTTCAACCGCTCAATGAAAGTGCGCGTGCCGTTCACGCGCGACCCGGTGCAGCTGATCCAGACGCTCGACATCATCGCCGGCGAGTCGGCCATGGGCCCGCAGAACCGCAGCGAGCGGAAGGACGTCGAGGACCGCATCCGCGACTCCGATTCCTACGACAACGCCATCGCCGCCGCGCGGACCTACGCGCAATCGGTCGAGCACGACCTCCGGCAGAGCGTCGAGTCGCTCAACGCCCTGATGTCGACACTGGCCGGCGTCGAGGGAAAGAAGATCCTCGTACTGACGTCGGAAGGTTTCCCCATGCAGCCGGGACGCGAAGCGTTCTTCTTCATCGAAGATCAGGCCCGCGAGCGGCCGGGCTGGGGCCAGGGATCGACGCTGCTCGAAGGGATGACCTTCGACGCCTCGTCGCTGATCCAGTCGGTGGCCAAAACGGCGAACGCCAACGGCATCACCATGTACACCATCCACGCCGGCGGCCTCTCCATGGGAAATGAGAGCAGCGCCGAGAACTCGCGCCCCACGTCGATGATGGTGTCGAACGCCATCCAGACCAACACCACCGAGTCGATGATGCTGATGGCCGACATGACCGGCGGCCTGGCCTCGGTGCAGACGAACAATTACGTCAAGGCCTTCACCGCCATCCAGCGCGACCTCGACTCCTACTACTCCCTCGGCTACCGCGCCACGAACACGGAGCGCGTCGACCGCCAGCGCGCGCTCGAGGTCCGGCTGAAGAACAATCCGAGGAACCAGTACATCGTCCGCGCGCGGCAGTCGTTCGTGGAGAAGTCGACCTACGCCGAGATGAGCGACCGCGTCATCGCCAACCTGCTCTACGCGTCGAAGGCGAACGACATGCACGTCCTCGTGCGCATGAGCCGCCCCATCCCGACCGACAGCGAGCTGTTCCGCGTCCCGGTCGAAGTGCAGATCCCGATGGAGAACATCACCCTCCTGCCGCAGGGCGAAGGGCTGTACGTCGGCGGCTTCGACATCTACGTCGTGGTGGCGAACAAGGACAACGACATGTCCGACGTCGCCCGCAAGTCGCACCAGATCACCGTGCCGGTGGCCGACATGCCGAAGACGAAGGGAAAGTTCTACACCTACACGCTCGAGCTGCTGATGGAGCCGGGCCTGAACCGGATCTCGATCGGCGTCATCGACTCGATCTCGAACGTGAGCGGGTTCGCGCGGGACCAGATCATCGCGCAGGACCTCCGATAAAACAGTGCTGGGTGCTGGGTGCTCAGTCCTGCGGTTGGCGCTCCAGCACTGAGCACTCAGCACCAAGCACTAACCCCATGCGTCTCCTTCTCACTCTCCAATACCTCGGCGCCTGCTACGCCGGCTGGCAGTTGCAGACGAATGCCACCGGCGTGCAGCAGGTCGTCGAAGAGGCGCTGGCGTCGCTCTTCGGATCGGCCGTGCGCATTCACGGCGCGGGACGCACCGACGCCGGGGTGCATGCGGCGGCGCAGCGCGCGCACTTTGACCCGCCGTTCACGATCCCGCCGCGCGGACTGCTCCTCGGCATCAACCAGTTGCTGCCGGCCGACATCCGCGTGACGCAGGTGGAGGAGGTGGCGGACGACTTCCACGCCCGCTTCAACGCGAAGGGAAAGAGCTACGCGTACCGCATCTGGAACGCCGAGGTCGCGGACGTGTTCGCGGCGGAGACGCACGCCCATGTGGCAAAGCCGCTCGATCACCTCGTGATGCGCGACGCCTGCGCGCGGCTGCGCGGCGAGCACGACTTCGCCATCTTCACCGTCATCGACCCCGAAGTCAGATCCACCGTGCGCACGATCTCGGAGATCGACGTGACACGCGACGGCGCCGCGATCACCCTCACGATCAGCGCCGACGGATTCCTCCGCTACATGGTCCGCCGCATCGCCGGATCGCTCATCGAGATCGGCCGCGGCAAGCTCGAGCAGGAGCGCATCTTCGAGGAGGCGCGGTGGACGGCGCCGGCGAAGGGTCTGATGCTGATCGACGTCAGCTATTAGCCTCGTGTCATCCTGAGCCGCTCAACGCCTCAACCGCTCAACAGCTCAACCGCTCCTCCCGCTCTCTCAAATGTTAAGATCGGCGTTCCTGCGATGATCGACCTGCGCAAACTGGCCGAACCGGGCTCGATCGAAGAAACACTTCTCGAAAAGATCGACCTGTCGCGCCTTCCCCGGCACGTCGCCGTGATCATGGACGGCAACGGCCGCTGGGCAAAATCGCGCAATCTTCCGCGGGTCGAAGGGCATCGCGCCGGCATCGCCTCCGTGCGCGAGATCGTCGAGACCGGGGCCCGCCTCGAGCTCGGCGTCATGACCCTCTACGCCTTCTCCGTCGAGAACTGGAAGCGTCCGCGCTACGAGGTGGCCACGCTGATGATGCTCCTCAAGGAGTACCTGCGGAAGGAGCTGGCCACCCTGATGGAGAACAACATCCGCTTCATGCCGATCGGCCGCATCGAAGGGCTCGATCCGAGCGTGCAGCGCGAGCTGCGGTACGCGCAGGAGCAGACGGCGAACAACAGCGGGCTCCTCTTCCAGATCGCCCTCAACTACGGCGGCCGCGCGGAGATCGTCGACACCGTGAACCGCATCATGACCATGCTCCGCGAAAAGGAGATGAGCGACGCGGTCATCGACGAGGCGTTCTTCGGCGACCACCTCTACACCGCCAACGTCGACGACCCCGACCTCCTCATCCGCACCAGCGGCGAGCTGCGCGTCTCGAACTTCCTCCTCTGGCAGATCGCCTACGCCGAGATCCACGTGACGAAGGTGCTGTGGCCCGACTTCCGGAAGCAGCACCTCTTCGAGGCGATCATCGACTTCCAGTCGCGCGACCGCCGCTTCGGAGGCGTCGACCCTTCCGATTCCGAGATGTTCATCGAGAGCTCGTCATAACGTGAAATACGCGCGCGAACTGACCACCCTCGTGGCAGCACCCGGCGCCATCTGGATCATCGGCTGGTCGCACGAGTACGTGTTCGACGTGACCATCGCGCTCATCGCCGGGCTCGCGCTCTACGAGTTCCTCATCCTCGGCGAGCGGAAGGGCTACCGCGTGCCGAAGACGATCTGCATCGCGATCATGCTGTTCATCGTCGCCGCGTTCGTGCTCGAGCCGATCTCCGTGGAGATGGGGGTCTTCCTCGCGCTGCTGCTGATTCCGGCGTCGTACGTGCTGAATCGCGGGAACCTGCTGGAAGAGGCGCTGCCGTCGAGCGCCATCGCCGTCATGGCCACGCTCTACGTCGGCATGCTCGGCGGATCGCTGATCCGCATCCGCAAAGACTTTCCGCTCGACGGACCGAAGCTCGTCTTCTTCCTGCTGATCGTGGTCTGGATCGGCGACGCCGGCGCGTACTACGTCGGCAAGACGTTCGGCAAGCACCGCCTCTCGCCGCGCATCAGCCCGAAGAAGAGCATCGAGGGCCTGATGGGCGGGATCGCCACGTCGATCATCGCCGCCATCGTCATCCACTTCACCTTCTTCCCCCGATTCCCGCTCGTCCACGCCGTGATCGCCGGAATCATCCTTTCCTTCGCCGGCGTCGTCGGCGACCTGGCGGAGTCGATGTGGAAGCGCTCCGCCGCCGTGAAGGACTCCGGGACGCTGATCCCGGGACACGGCGGATTCCTCGACCGCTTCGACTCCATCTTCTTCACCGCGCCGATTCTGTACGTCTACTGGGTGCTGATCCAGAACGGCTTCACCAGCCTGCGCATCATGTCGGCATGAAAATAAACGATGAACGCGGAACGATGAACGATGAACTTGACCGGGCGGAAGTCCGTTCACCGTTCATCGCGCCTGTCCGGTTCATCGTTCATCGTTCATCGTTCATCGTTCAATCATGAAACGAATCTCCATCCTCGGTTCCACCGGCTCCGTCGGCCGCTCCACACTCGCGGTGGTCGACGCCTTCCCCGAAGAGCTCCGCGTCGTCGGCCTCGCCGCGGGCGGGAACGTCGAGCTGCTGGCCGAACAGATCGAACGCTATCGCCCGGAGCTCGTCTCCGTCCGCAGCGCGGACGACGTCGAGCGCCTGCGAGCGCTGGTCAGCGGCCCGATCAACGTCGTCTGCGGCCCGACCGGCGCGTGCGACATCGCCGCGCTGCCCTCGGCGGACGCGGTGATCGCCGCGATCGTCGGCGCCGCCGGCATCGCGCCGGTTCATGCCGCGCTGAAAGCCGGCAAGCGCGTCGGCATCGCAAACAAGGAAGTGCTCGTCGCGGCGGGCGACGTCATGACGCGCGCGGCGCGCGAGCACGGCGGCGAGATCCTCCCGGTCGACTCCGAGCACAACGCCGTCCATCAGGCGCTCCGCTGCGGCGTCCATCCGGAAGTGCAGCGGATCATCCTCACGGCCTCCGGCGGTCCGTTCCTGCACCGCGATCTCTCGACCTTCGGCGACATCACGATCGAAGCTGCGCTGGCGCATCCGACCTGGAAGATGGGGAACAAGATCTCCATCGACTCGGCGACGATGATGAACAAGGGGCTGGAGGTGATCGAAGCGCATCACCTCTTCGACCAGCCGGCCGACGCCATCGACATCCTCATCCACCCGCAGTCGATCGTCCACTCGATGGTCGAGTTCATCGACGGCTCGATCATGGCGCAGCTCTCGACCACCGACATGAAGTTCCCGATCCAGTACGCGCTGCTCTATCCCGAGCGCGTCACCGCTCCGTTCGCGCGGCTCGACCTGGCGAAGATCCACACGCTCGATTTCCTCCCCGTCGATCAGGAGCGCTTCCCCGCCGTCGGCCTGGCCTACGCCGCCTGCCGCGCCGGCGGCTCGATGCCCGCGGTGCTCAACGCCGCCAACGAGATCGCGGTCGAGCGTTTCCTGGCCGGAGAACTTCCGTTCACCGGGATCGTAGACATGGTGAGCCGCGTGCTCGATCGCCATGCCGGCAGCGTCGCGCCGATCGACAATGTCGACGACGCGTTGCACTGGGATGGCTGGGCCCGCAATGAAGCACGCGGAATCGATGTTGCAGTCAGACGCTGACAAAATCAGTTGCCGGTTCCCAGTTACCAGTTGCCTCCGTGGCAACCGGCAACCGCTAACCGGCCACCGGTAACGACTAAATGGCAATCATCCAACGCATCCTCCAGAGCGACCCTGTCGCCTTCGTCGTCGTCCTCGGACTGCTGATCTTCTTTCACGAGGCGGGACACTTCCTCGTGGCGAAGTTCTTCCGCGTCCGCGTCCTCGTCTTCTCCTTCGGCTTCGGCAAGCGGCTCTTCGGCTTCCAGGCCGGCGGCACCGACTATCGCGTCTCGCTCATCCCGCTCGGCGGATACGTGCGCATGGCCGGCGACAATCCCGAGGAGAACCAGCCCGCCAATCCGGACGAGTTTTTGTCCAAGCCGAAGTGGCAGCGCTTCCTGATCCTGCTCGCCGGACCGTTCATGAACCTCGTCATCGCCGTCGGCATCTTCGCGGCGGTCGACATGATCGGCGTCGAGCAGCGCATCGTGTCGCCGGTGATCGGCGAGGTGACGGCAGGCGACCCGGCGCAGAAGTCGGGCCTGCAGGTCGGCGACCGCATCACCGCGGTCAACGGCGAAGTGATCCATGACTTCGACGATCTCCGCCTCGCCATCAGCATGCACGCCGGCTCGCCGCTGCGCGTGGAGTACCTGCGCAACGGACAGAAGCTGACCACGATGATGACTCCGCGGAAAGAAGAGACCGACTTCGGCCCCGTCGGCCGCGCCGGCATCCGCCCGCTGGAGGAGCCGGTTGTCGGCCGCGTGAATCCCAACTCCATCGCTGCGAAGGCCGGTCTGCGGAGCGGCGATCACATCGTCGCCGTCAACGGCAAACCGATCCGGCAGTACTCGGAGTTCGACAACGCCATCATCAATTCGAAGGGCGCGGCACTGGCGCTCGACGTTCAGCGCGGAGCATCGACCGTGCACGCCGTGCTCGCCGCGTCGCCTCTCAAGGAAACCGATCCGTACCGCGGCTTCCTCCCGCCGACGACGATCCGCAAGTTCGGATTCACCGCGGCCGTCGCCGACAGCCTCGAGCAGAACTGGAAGATGCTGAAGCTCGCCGGCTCCGCGTTGCGTCGCCTCTTCACCGCGCAGGGCTCGGTCAAGGAGCTCAGCGGACCGCTGCAGATCGCCCACATCTCCGGCGAGATGTTCCGCCGCGGCTGGATCGCGACCGTGCTGCTGATGTCGATGATCTCGCTGCAGCTCGGCGTGATGAACCTGCTGCCGATTCCGGTGCTCGACGGCGGTCACATCATGGTGCTGCTGATCGAAGGTGTCGTCCGCCGCGACCTGTCGATCAAGGTCAAGGAGCGGATCCAGCAACTCGGCTTCGCGCTCCTGGCCGCGCTGATGATCGTCGTGATCTACAACGACATCCTCGGCGAGATCACGCGCTTCAAGCGCGGGTAGAGCGCAACATCGTTTTGCGAAGGAGATCGAGCGCCCACTGCGTCGAGAACCAGCGCACGAGGTTCCGCGTCTGGGGCCAGAACATCTTCCGATGCTCGACCACGTCCGGCCCCGCCACCGCGACGTGCACCGTGCCGACCGGCTTCGCCTCGCTGCCGCCACCCGGTCCCGCGATGCCGGTGATGCCGACGCCCCACGTGGTCCTGAAGCGCTCGCGGATTCCCCTGGCCAGCGCGACGGCCACTTCCTCCGACACCTCGCCATGCGCGCGGATGAGCTCTGGATCGACGCCGGCGATGGCGATCTTCGCCTCGGCCGTGTAGCAGACGCCGCCGCCGATGAAGTAGCGCGACGAGCCGGCGACGTCGGTGATGCGCGACGCCAGCATCCCGCCGGTGCACGACTCCGCCGTCGACACGGTAGCGTTGCGCGCGACGAGCATCTCGCCGACCACCGATTCGAGCGTGTCGTCGTCGAATCCGAAGAGGCGGTCGCCGAACAGTGCGACCAGCTCGCCCTCGCGCTTCGCGATCTCCTCGCGCGACGGCTCGACGAGGTGCAACTCCACGCCGCCGGGCGAGGCAAGGATCGTGATCAGCTCACCCTTGTGCGCGTCGTAGTACGGCTTCAGCTGCTCCTCGACCGCCGACTCCCCCATCCCGGCGATCTTCAGCACGCGCCGAAACCGCGACAGGCCTCCGCTGGCCTCGGCCAGCCACGGCTGGAAGTACGTCTCCAGCATCCACTCCAGCTCGTGCGGCACGCCGGGGAAGACCCACACCTGCTTGCCGCGCGTCTCGAGGTGAAAGCCGGGCGCGGTGCCGCGATCGTTGATGAGCGTCGTCTGTCCGACGAAGATCTGCGCCTGCTTGCGGTTGACCTCCGGCATCTTCCAGCCGCGCGCGGCGAAGCGCGCCTCGAGCCGCGCCACGAGGTTCGGATCCTCGACCATCGGCAGCCCCAGCGCCGCCGCCAGCGCCTCACGCGTCAGATCATCCTCGGTCGGCCCGAGGCCGCCGGTGATGATCAGCATGTCGGCCTGCACCAGCGCGAACTCGATCGCCGACACCACGTCGCCCAGCCGGTCGCCGACGATCGACTTCCGCACCAGCTCCACCCCGTAATCCTCGAGCACGACCGTGATCTTCAGCGAGTTCGTATCGACCCGCGTCGGCCCGAGCATCTCCGAGCCGATGGCGAGGATGGCGGCGGTTTTCGTCATGCGCCGCAGCGTACTTGGGGAGAGGAAACGTCGCAACCGGTTACGCCAAGGAGGGGAGCGGACGTCTCGTCCGCTCATGTGGGCGCCGGCCGTGCGGACGAGACGTCCGCACCCCTCACGGCGCAGGCTTGCTGCCGCGCGGCTCCCGGTACCCGAGGATCCGCTCACGCTCTTTCTTCGCGATGCGCCGCCCGAGAAACTGCGGCGGAATGTTCGGCCAGATCTCCCTCTCGAGGAAATCGAGCACACGTTCCAACCGCCGATCTCCGGACTGTCCATAGACTGATCTCTGCGATCGCTCGACGCCATCGTCTTTGATAGTCAGAATACGACCGGCAACACTGGAGGTCCACAATGCGTTACCTGATCCTCACCACATTCGCCATCCTGGCGGCCTGCTCGACACCTTCAACCGTCTCCCCGCTTTCGATCCCGTTGCAATACAAGACCATGGCCACGGTGGCCGAGTTCCCGACTCTGCAGACGTGCGCTGCCCTGTCGAAGGTCGAAGTCGTCGACGCGCGCGACGAGAAGAACCTCGGCAAACGATACGTCGAAGGGAAAACCGCGGCCAACGCCATCGCGCCGGTGACGGCGTCGAACGACGTCCGCGAATGGGTGCAGACCGGCGTCGAGGCGGCGCTGAAGCGCAGCGGCGTGACGATCGGGAACGCGAGCGCGCCGGTGCTGAAGGTCACGATCGAACAGATCACCACCGCCGAGAACGTCCTGCATCGCTCCGGCTATGAAGGCCACATCACGCTCGCCGGCGACCTCCATCCCGCGTCCGGCGCGTCGTGCTGGAACGGCCGCGCGGAGGGATCGTCGGAGAACTACGGCTATGCCGGAAGCGTCGAGAACTACCAGGAGACGCTCAACCACGCACTCGACCGCGCGGTGATCAAGATCCTGACGACGCCGGAGATGAAGAAGGCGATCTGCGCCTGCGGCGGCTAATTCGCCGCGGACGGCTCGAGCTCTTCCTTCTCTTTCGCCAGCGCTTCCCACTTGGAGTACAGCAGGTCGATCATCGCCTTCAGGTCATGATTCTGCTGCTGGATCTTCTTCATCCGCTCGCCGTCGCGGTAGACCTCTTCGGAGCAGAGGAGAAGATCGTTGCGCTCGCGCTCGCGCTCCGCGGCGGCGATGCGTGACTCGAGCGCCGCGCTCTCCTCGTCGATCTTCTTCATCCGTTTCTCGCGCTTCTTCTGCTCAGTGCGATCGACGGGCTGCTGTCTGCTGTCCGCCGTCTGCTGTCTCGGCGCAGACGCGGGCGGCGGAACCTCGTGCTTCACCGGCGCCGCCACACCCGCCTTGAACCGCTCGACGAGATCGGTGTAGTTGCCCGCGTAAACCTCCGCCGCGCCGTCTTCGACGAGGATGATGTTCTCGGCCACGCGGTCGATGAAGTAGCGGTCGTGCGAGACGACGATCAGCGCGCCGGTGTAGGCCTCCAGCGCTTCTTCCAGCGCCTCGCGGGTGTAGACGTCGAGATGGTTCGTCGGCTCGTCGAGCAGCATGACGTTGCCGCCGACGTACATGATCTTGGCCAGCGCCAGCCGCCCTTTCTCGCCGCCGGAGAGGTCGCGCGTTTTCTTGAATACGTCGTCCTCGAAGAACGAGAACTTGGCGAGATAGCTGCGCATCTCCAGCTCGGTCTTCATGCGGTCGAGGTTCCAGATCTCGTCGATGACCGCGCCGCTCGGATTGAGGTCGCCGAGGGTCTGGTCGTAGTAGCCGACCTGCACGTTGTGGCCGTAGCCGACCGTGCCGGCCAGCGGCTGCAGGCGTCCGGCGAAGGTCTTGAGCAGCGTCGATTTTCCGGAGCCGTTCGGTCCCATGATCGCGTAGCGCTCACCGCGGCGGATGGTCATGGTCAGGTTGTTGACCACCGGCTTGGACTCATAACCGGCGGTCAGACGATCCGCCGTCAGCGCAATCGCCCCCGACCGCGGGCCGGCGTCGAGCTTGAAGTTCGCCAGCGTCTCGTCCGTCGCCGGCCGCTCCGCCTCGTCGAGCTTCTCCAGCATCTTGCGGCGCGACTTCGCCTGCTTCGTCTTCTGCCCCGCCAGGTTGCGGCGGATGAAGTCCTGCGTCTTCTCGATGAACTCCTGCTGCCGCTCGTAGTCGGCGGCCATCTTCTCCATCCGCTCCGCGCGCAGCTCGAGGAACTTCTCGTAGTTGCCGTGGTACTCGATCAGCTTCCCGTGCGCGAGCTCGACGATCTTGCCGACGGTGCGGTTGAGGAACGTGCGGTCGTGGGAGATGACGAGGTAGCTCCCCTTGAACGACTCCAGGAACTCCTCCAGGAACTCGATGCCCTTGAGATCGAGATGGTTGGTCGGCTCGTCGAGGAGGAGCAGGTCGACGCGCGTCAACAGCACGCGGGCGAGCATGGCCCGGTTCTGCTGGCCGCCGCTGAATTCCGCGATGGGGCGCTCGAACTCTTTCTTGTCGAACCCGAGGCCGGTCAGCACGCGCTCGACCTCGGCGTGCAGCGTGTAGCCGTCGGCATGCTCGTAGTCGTGCTGCAGCTGCGAGTACTTCTCGAGCAGCTTCTCGTGATCCTTTTTCGGATCGGAGAGGTCATGCTCGATGACGCGCATCTTCCGCTCGATGGCCAGCACCTCGGTGAACGCCGTCTCGACGTAATCGAAGAGCGTCATCCCGGGCTCGGCGTCGAGATGCTGGCCGACGTGGCCGACGCTCAGGCCCGACGAGCGGAGGATCGTTCCGTGGTCCGGCTCTTCCTGCTTCAGGAGGAGGCGGAAAAGCGTCGTCTTCCCGGCGCCGTTGCGGCCGACCAGGCCGACGTGCTCGCCGGGATTGTGCTGCCAGGTCACGCCACGAAGGATGTCGTGCGGACCGTATGATTTTTCGACGTTATCGAAACGGTAGAGCATAGAAGGGTTCGCGATACTCTTATCGCATGCGTCTGGCAGTCAACATCGATCACATCGCAACAATTCGCGAGGCTCGCAAATCGGACGAGCCCGATCCGATCGCCGCCGCGGTGATCTGCGAGCTGGCCGGCGCGCAGGGCATCACCGTTCATCTGCGCGGCGACCGTCGGCACATCCAGGACCGCGACGTGGAGATCCTGCGCCGCATCGTCTCCACGCACCTGAACGTGGAAATGGCGGCGACGACGGAGATGGTGCGCATCGCCCAGACCATCAAGCCGCATCGCGTGACGCTGGTCCCCGAGCGCAAGGACGAAGTGACGACCGAGGGCGGGCTCGACGTCGTGCTGCACTCGGGGAACATCGAGAAGAGCGTGCGCGGCCTGCTCGACGCCGGCATCGACGTCTCGATCTTCGTCGACCCCGACCTGGAGCAGATCCGGCAGTGCAGCAAATTGCGCACGCCGCGCATCGAGATCAACACCGGCAAGTACACCGAGGCCTACACGCGGGAGTGGATGTCGGCGCAGTGGCAGAGCGAGCTCGAAAAGGTCGTCACCGCCGCGCGCGCCGCGCGCAAGCTCGGACTGGTCGTGCTCGCGGGGCACGGATTGAACTACCGGAACATCGATTCCATCGCCCGCATCGACGACATCGAGGAGCTGAACATCGGTCACTCCATCGTGTCGCGCGCGTCGCTGGTGGGGCTCGACGCCGCGGTGCGGGAGATGATCGCGTTGATGCGGAATCCGCGGAAGCGTTAGGTTCGCAACTCCGCCAGCCGTCGCCGAATCGCCTTCCGCCGCCGCGGATCGGCGTGTGACGAGAAGCGCTCCTCGTCGTAGAGCGCGACGAGCGGCTCGAGCTCGCGCGCGGCGTCCGGATGTTTTGCGCGCAGCTCCGCCAGCGCCTCTTCCATCGTCATCGCCGGACCGACGACGATGCCGAAGCCGCGCAGGTGCGAGGCGAGGAGATCGAACACCGGGCGTCTCCGTCCGGCGAGGGAGATCGCCAGCGCGCCGGCGGCGAGGACGAGCACGATGAACGCCGCCGTCTGCGGTGTGCGCAGACGCGCCAGCTGTTCCGACAGACGCGCCTTCGCCCCCTGCACGGCGTCGCGCGCCGCGGTGATGGCGTTCGCGGCGATGGTCACCTGGTCGCCGAGGCCGTACGTGAGGACGTAACGGTCCCAGTAGTACGTCACCGAGTCGCCGATGGCGGTGGCGTACGCGCGCAGGAAACCGGACTGGCTCACGCCGGGACGCAGCGTCGCGGGAGTCGGATCGAACGTCGTCCAGCGCGTGCCGTTCCACACCTCGACCCAGGCGTGCGCGTCTTCGCGGCGGATGACGAAGTAGCCGGTCAGCGGGTTGTAGCGGCCGCCGTAGAAACCGCCGGCGATCCGCGCGGGGACGTCGAGTGACGTCAGCAGCGCCACCATGCCGGCGGCGAAGTACTCGCAATGCCCGCGGCGCTCGCGCAGCAGGAAGTGATCGACCGTCATCGTGTGGCCGATGGTCGCCGGATCGGAGACGTAGCGGAATTTCGTCGAGAGGTACTGCTCGATCTTCGCCGCCTGCGCCAGCGGCTCGCCGCTCCCGCCGGTGATCTGCCGCGCCAGCGCCGCCACTTCCTTCGTCACGGGGTAGTTGACGACGCGCGGCTCGGTCGCCACCAGCGGCTCGGTCTCGCGCGCGACCGAGACGTCGAGCGTCACCATGTCGGTCGAGCGGCGCAGCGGCATCGTCGTCAGCGCCTCGTTCTGCGGCCCTTCGAAGAGCACCGGCACGCCGCTGAGGGCATACGCGCCGCTCGGCAGGTAAAGCCGCGTGTTGCTCATCAGGTGCTGCTGCACGGTGACGGCGCGCTTCAGTCCGACCGGCCGCGCGATGCGGTAGACGCCGTCGCGCGAACGGAGCTCGCGGAATCCCTTCGCGCTCTGCAGCCACTGGTTTCGCGAGAAGCGATCGTAGATGGCGCCGCGCAGCCGGATCGGCGTGAAGAACGGGATGGCGTCGGGCGTGATCCAGATGCGGGCCACGATGGTCGGATCGGGCGTGGAGCTCCGCTCGCGATTGAAATCGATGGTGTCGGAGAGTCCGGTGCTGGCGTTGGTCAGCGAGCCCGCCAGACCCTGCATCATCGGATTGCGCACGCGCGGCACGACCGGGAAGAGCAGCGCCGCGACGCAGGCGGTGCCGGCGAGATAGAACATTGCCGCGCGCGACGACGGCGGCTCGACGTATTCATGCCCCAGGGCGGCCACGGTCTCGATGTGGCTGACGTACATCAGCTGCCGGAACATCAGGAAGCCGAAGGCGATGACGAAGAGGAGGATGGTGATGTGCGTCGAGGTGGCGATGCTGGCGACGAAGATGAGCGCCGTGGTCAGCAGGCGCTGCGAGTAGTTGCGCGTGCGCGCCGATTCGATCGGCTGATAGGTGGCGATGAAGAGCACGAGATGCGTCGACGCGGCAATGGCGTTGCGCGAGATGAACGCGGCGTCGATGATGTAGAAGCCGATGTAGAGGACGGCGATCGTCCGCATGACCGGCGCGGGGATCAGCTCGGGACTCTTCCCCATCGCCACGCGGATGATGATCCCGGCCATGACCGCGTGGAACATCACCAGCGGCAGCGGCCCCACGGCCTGCGTGGCGTAGAGCGGCACGGCGGCGAAGCTGGTCAGGAGGAGCGTTTCGATCTCACGCCGTGCGGGCGTCATCGTGCCTCCCGACCGAAAAGACGACGGCGTGGCGCTCGTGCGGAATGGCGAACGGCTCGTGCGCCGGCTCGATGAGCGCGAGCGCGCGCATCAGCGGCGTGGCGTCGTCGAGCTTCGAATGCAGCGTCACGCGCGGCAGGGAGAGGACGACTTCCATCCCCTGCCCGATCGAAACGTAGATGTAGGTCGCGGCCGCGCTGATCATCTCCTCGAACGCTTCATCGCTCACGCCGCGCGGCTTGAAGGGATCGAGGACCACGTGCACGCTCTTCGCCGCCTCGGCTTCGGTCTGCTTGATGATCCAGCGCCCGAGGCTGGCCGATTTTTTCCACGCCACATGGCGCAGCGAGTCGCCGCGGACATATTCGCGGAAGGAGTGGACCTCGCCCCCCGGCCCGAGGCGATTCGTCGCCACCTCGCCGTCGTCGGTCGCCTCCATCCGCCGGCGCTCGCGCTCGTTGTCGAGAAGGCGCGGGAAGACGATCACTTCGCCGTTGATGGCGATGCGCCGCTTCTTCAGGAAAAAGCCGAACGGGTAGCGGGTGTAGAAATCGAGCCGCTTGACCGTGACGATGCCGCGGCGCTCGAAGTGCAGCGCGACCGGCACCTCCATCGTGCTGCGGCGCATGACCATCGGCACCAGCACCGGCTCCAGCTCGCCGCCGGAGATCACCACGTCGCGCACATTCCAGATCCGCGAGTCGTTCCGCAGCCGCAGCGTTCCATGCGCCGGCCGCCCCACCCACGGCTGACCGATCGCCGCGAACTCCACGCGCAGATGTTTCAGGCCCCCTTTGGACGCGATCCCCGAAAGCAGCAGGCAGCCGAGAAGAAAGGTGAAGCCGATGTAGAGCGCGTTGTTGCCGGTGTTCAACGCGGCGAAGCCGATGACGACGGTGAAGAGGACGTAGCTCGTGCCGACTTTGGTCAGCCGGACGACGCCGTCGAAGGCGAAGGGTGGGGTGGCGGTCATGGTTGTCTGCTCTGCGAGGGGTGCGGACGTCTCGTCCGCACGGCCGGCGCGCACGCCGGCTTCTCGTGCTGCGTCGCTGTGAGCGGACGAGACGTCCGCTCCCCTCTTCCTGAATCCCTACCGCGGAACCGGAATCTCGTTCACGATCCGCTGGATGAACAATGCCTCGGGCGAACGGTCGCCGCGGCGGTCGCGCATGATGATGCGGTGCGAGAGCACCGGCACGGCGAGGCGCTTCATGTCCTCCGGCACGACGAAGTCGCGGCCCTGGACCATGGCCAGCGCCTGGCAGGCCTTGAAGAACGTCAGCGCGCCGCGGGTCGAGACGCCGAGGGCCACTTCCACGTGCGTACGCGTCGTCTCCACGATCGCCATCAGGTATTCGAGCAGCGACTCGTTGACGTGGATCTTGCCGACCTGCGCCTGCAGCTCGCGCACTTCCGCCTCGTCCAGCACCGGCTCGAGGTGATCGAGCACGTCCTGCGCGCCGCCGGAGCGGAGCAGTTTCTTCTCGTCGGTCGCGTTCGGATAGCCGATCGTCAGCTTCATCAGGAAGCGGTCGAGTTGCGACTCCGGCAGCGGGTACGTCCCGACATGCTCGACCGGGTTCTGCGTGGCGATCACCAGAAACGGATCGGGCAGCGGCAGCCGCCGCTTCTCCACCGTGATCGTCCCCTCGTTCATCGCCTCCAGCAGCGCCGACTGCGACTTCGGCGTGGCGCGGTTGATCTCGTCGGCCAGCAGGATGTTGGTGAAGATCGGCCCGGAGATGAACTCGAACTCCTGCGCGTCCTGGTTGAAGATCGTCACGCCGACGATGTCCGCCGGCAGGAGGTCGCTGGTGAACTGGATACGCTGAAACTGCAGCGACATGGAGCGGGCGATGGCATGCGCCAGCGTGGTCTTCCCGACGCCCGGCACGTCCTCCAGCAGGATGTGCCCCCGCGCCAGCAGCGCCGCCACCGCGAACTGCACGACCTCCGACTTCCCGCGGATGACCTTCTCCACATTCGCCTGCAATGCGGCGATCCGGTCGAGCGAGCGGTTCAATGGAATTGCTTCTCTGGCCATCTCTACTTAGACGCTCAACTACGAAAACTGTGCCGGGGAAAGCGATTGAGCTTTTGAGCGATTGAGCGGTTGAGCTAAAAGGCTAAACAGCCCAACAGCTCAACAGCTTCCGTCAACACTTGTTGTAATTCGGCCCGCCCCCACCTTCCGGCGGGACCCAGGTGATGACCTGGTAAGGGTCCATGATGTCGCACGTCTTGCAGTGGAAACAGTTGGTGAAATTGAGGAAGGGGACTTTGCCCCGCCCGTCGGCGGTCGGCTGCGGCTCGTAGACGGCGGCGGGACAGAAGTGCTGGCAGGGGTTGCCGTACTCCTCCGTGCAGCGCGTGATGCAGACCTCGGTGTCGGCGATCAGCAGGTGCGCCGGCTGATTCTCCTCGTGCAGCACGCCGCCGTAGTAGACGTCGCTGACCTTGTCGAAGGTGTAGGTGTTGTCGAACTTGATCTTCTCCGGCGGATGGGGGTGTTCGGTGCCGAAGAAGCGCTGGATGCGCGTCATCATCTCGTGTCCGGCATGCCCCTCCAGGCGATCGGCGAATCCGAAGCCGCGGCCGCCGGTGACGATGCCGAGTCCCGCGTTGAGCATGCCGGCGAGCTGGCCGTGCTCGAACGCCTGATGGAAATTGCGCTGCGAGTAGAGCTCCTCGCGCGCCCACGACGCTTCGAACAAGCCTTCGTATTCACGCAGCTGATTCGATGAGTAGTCCTCGTTCAGCAGCGCGTGGAACGCCGCCTCGGCCGCGAGCATGCCCGACTTGATGCCGAGGTGAATGCCCTTCAGCCGCGCGCCATTGAGGTAGCCCGCCGAGTCGCCGGCGATCATGAAGCCCTCGCCGTACATTCGCGGCATCGAGAAGTAGCCCCCCTCGGGGATCGCCTTCGCGCCGGCCGAGATCATCTTCCCGCCCTGCAGGATCTCCCGGATCGCGGGATGCAGCTTGTAGCGCTGGAACTCGTGATGCGGATCGATCGTCGGGTTGCGGTAGTCGAGACCGACGACCAGTCCGATGTCGACGATGCGGTCCTTCATCCCGTAGATGAAGCCGCCGCCGAACGTCTCCATGTCGAGCGGCCAGCCCATGGTGTGGATCACGCTGCCGGGGGCGTAGCGATCGTCGGGAAGCTGCCAGAGCTCCTTCACGCCGACGGAGTAGACCTGCGGATTTTTTCCGGCGTAGAGGTCGAACATCTCCGCCAGCTGCTTGGTCAGCGTGCCGCGCGGACCCTCGGCCAGGATCGTCATCTTCGCCCGGATGTCGACGCCCGGCTCGAAGTTCGGCTTGGCCTGGCCGTTCTTGTCGATGCCTTTGTCGCCGGTGCGCACGCCGACCACGCGTCCTTCCTCCACCAGCACGCGCGACGCCGCGAACTCGGGGAAGAGGTCGATCCCCATGTCGCCGACGATCGGCGCCATCCAGCGCACGAATTCGCCGAGGGAGAGGACGTAGTTGCCGTGGTTTTGTAGAGGCGGCGGCATGATCGGCGCCGCGATCTTGAAGTTCTCGAACAGGTACCAGAACGCGTCGCTGGTGACCGGCGACTCGACCGGGCAGCCGCGCTCCAGCCAGTCGGGCATCAGCTCGGCGATGCCTCGCGGATCCATCACCGCGCCGGAGATGCCGTGCGAGCCGATCTCTTTTCCTTTTTCCAGCACCGCGATCGACAGGCCTTCCAACTTCTTTTCGGCTGCCGATTCGTTGTGCGCCTTGATCAGCGTCGCGAGCTGATAGGCGGCGGCGAGTCCCGCCGGTCCGGCGCCAACGATGACGACGTCGACCTCCAGCGTCTCGCGTTCGATGCCCGGAAGTTCAGCCATGGTTCAGTCCCCCTGCAAGTCGCGCGAATTGTAGCGGATGCTATCCTTCCAACCGGCCCGAATGTCCGAAGAGCTACTCGCACTGCTTCTGCTTCTGGTCTCGAGCGCGGTCACTTCGTTTCTGGCGACGATCGCGGTCAGGCACGTCGCGGAGAGGATCGGCGCACTCGATCATCCCGGCGAACGCCGCGCCCACGAGAAGGTCACGGCGCGCCTCGGCGGACTGGCGATCATCTTCGGATTCGGCTTCCCCCTCCTCCTCCTCGCCGGAAACTCGCACGCTGCGGCGCTGGCCTCGAAGAACATCTCGTACCTCTGCGCCGTCCTCGCCGCCGGCGCGGTGGTGGTCGGCCTCGGCGTGTACGACGACGTCGTCGGCGCCGACGCTCCGAAAAAATTCGCCGCGCAGATCGCCGCCGCGATCATCCTCGTCTCCTTCGGCTTCCACTTCGGCTCGATCTCCATCGCCGGCTACAACTTCAACCTCGGCATCATCGGCTCCCTGGCGTCGATCGTCTGGATCGTCGGCGTGATCAACGCCATGAACTTCATCGACGGCATCGATTCGCTGGCCACCGTCGTGGCGCTGACCATCGCCGTCGCCTTCGCCGTCATCGCCTTCCTCCGCCGCGACGCCTTCTCCCTGGTGATGATGACGGCGCTGGCCGGAAGCCTCATCGGCTTCTACCCGTGGAACCGGCCGCCGGCCAGGATCTTCATGGGCGACACCGGCAGCCTGTTCATCGGACTGCTGCTGGCGGCGATCTCCATCGCCCGGCCGAGCAAGTCGCCGGTGGCGCTGATCATCGGCGGTCCGATGCTCGCGCTGGCCGTCCCGGTGATCGACACGCTGATCGTGATGAAGCAGCGCTTCGACGGACCGTCGACGCCGGTGCTCAAGCGGATCGGGCGGATGTTCAACGCCGACCGCCTGCACATCCACCACATCCTCATCGAGCGCTTCGGCAGCATCGGCAAGACGATCGTCTCGATCTGGCTGGTCACGGTGGTCTTCGCGGCGTCGGCCATCATGACGGTCGTCGATTCGCTGAAGCCGTACGGCTACGGCATCGGCATCGTGGGACTGGTGGCGATGTTCTTCCTGCGCTACACGTCACGCCGCGAACTTCCTTCTCCCCCGCGCACGGGGGAGAAGGTGCCGCAGGCGGATGAGGGGGCCTCTATCGCCAGTGGCACAGCCCCTCACCCGCCGGCGGCACCCTCTCCCCGCGCGGAGGGGCGAGGGAAGAAACTCTGATGTGCGGGATCGCCGCGCTCTTCGCATACGACGGCGACGCGCCGGCGGTCCGGCGCGAGGAGCTGGAATCCATCAACGAACGGATGCGGCCGCGCGGCCCCGACGCCGGCGGTACGTGGATCAGCGACGACAGCCGCGTGGGACTGGCCGCGCGGCGCCTGGCGATCATCGACCTGACGGCCGAGGGCGATCAGCCGCTGACCGACACGGCGGGGGAGCTGGTCATCGTCTTCAACGGCGAGATCTACAACCATCGCGAGCTGCGCGCGCGGCTGGAGCGCGGCGGCGCGCGTTTCCACTCCTCCAGCGATACGGAAGTCCTGCTCCAGCTCTACCGCGCGCACGGCGCGGACATGGTGGAGCTGCTGCGCGGCATGTTCGCCTTCTGCATCTGGGACAAACGACGCGAGCGGATGTTCGTGGCCCGCGATCCGTACGGCATCAAGCCGCTCTACTTCGCCGACGACGGACGGACGATCCGCATCGCGTCGACGGTGAAGGCGCTGCTCGCCGGCGGCGCCGTGTCGCGCACGATCGATCCAGCCGGCGTGGCGGGCTTCTTCCTCACCGGCACCGTACCGGAGCCGTTCACGATCCACGAATCGATCCGCGCGGTGGAGGCGGGAACGGCGTTCTTCGTCGACGGCAACGGCCGCGGACGGGCGCGCGACCACTACTCCATCGCCAAAGTGTTCCGCAACGGCTGCTCGCAGCATGCGTTCGTGACGCTCGTCCCTCCCGCCATGCAGTTGTGCGAGTTCGTGAGCGAGTCGCTCGCCTATCACCTCGTGTCGGATGTGCCGGTCGGCGCGTTCCTCTCCGCGGGCATCGATTCGACCGGCCTTGTGGCGCTGGCGAAGCAGCCGATGCGGACCGTGACCCTGTCGTTCGACGCGTTCCGCGGCGGCGCCTCCGACGAGTCGCAGATCGCCGAGCGCTTTGCCGCGGAGATGCACAGCACGCACACCACGCGCGTCGTCACGCGCGATGAGTTCCAGCGCGACCTGCCGCGATTCTTCGACGCCATGGACCAGCCGACGATCGACGGCGTCAACACCTGGTTCGTCAGCAAGGCGACGGCGGAGCAGGGACTGAAGGTCGCGATCAGCGGCATCGGCGGCGACGAATTGTTCGGCAGCTATCCGAGCTTCACCACCCTGCCCCGCATCGTCCGCAGCATGTCGCTGGCGCGCAGAGTCCCGGGCGGGATTCAGGCGGCGCGGGCGGCGCTGGCGATGATGAAGCGGAGCCCGAAGGCGCCGGCGGTGACGCGCTACGGCGCGACCTGGGGCGGCGCGTACCTCGTGCAGCGCGGGCTCTACATGCCGTCGGAGCTGCGCGAGGTGATGGACGCCGAGGCGGCCGAGGAAGGGATGAAGCGCCTGGCGATCTTCGACCGGGCGGAGGCGATGCTCGATCCCGATCCGGCCAGCGAATTCGGCCGCGTGGCCACGCTCGAGGCCACCCTTTACATGCGCAATCAGCTGCTGCGCGACACCGACTGGGCGAGCATGGCGCACTCGCTCGAAGTGCGCACGCCGCTGGTCGACGCCTGGCTGCTGCGGCAGCTCGCGCCGCTGCTCACGAATGAAGGCCAGGCGTCGAAGCAGTACTTCGCCGACAGCCCGCGGCCGGCGCTGCCGGACTACGTGCGCAATCGGGCGAAGACCGGCTTCGTCGTTCCGCTCATCGACTGGGCGCAGCTCGAGCCGGATGGAACGGGGACGCGGATGCGGAGCTGGGCGAAGCGGGTGATGGGTACGTTCCGGTGAAAGTCCTTCTTCTCACGACCGACATCTACGGCGGCTACGGCGGCATCGCGCTCTACAACCGCGACTTCGCCGCGGCGGTGGCCTCGCATCCCGATTGCGAGGAGCTGGTGGTGGTGCCGCGCATCGTGCCGAACAAGCCGGACGGCATTCCGTCGAAGGTGCGATTCGTGGCCGAGGCATCGCGAAACAACCTCGCCTACTTTCGATCCATCAACGCGCTTCGCCGCGAACGATTCGATCTCGTCTTCTGCGGCCACATCAACCTCATGCCGGCCGCGCGGATGTTGTCGGATCACGCGGCGCTGCTCGTGTACGGGATCGAGGCGTGGAAGCCGCGCAACCGCCGCTTCAAACCAGGCGCCGTGATCTCGATCAGCGACATCACCCTCGGGCGCTACCTCTCCTGGTCATCGTTCGAAGGGAAGACCTTCATCCTGCCGAACGCCATTCATCTCGACGATTACGCGATCGGGCCGCGCGATCCGCAGCTCGTCGCGCGCTACGGCCTGGAGGGAAAGCGGGTGCTGCTCACCGTCGGCCGCATCGTCGCGGCGGAGCGCTACAAAGGCTTCGACGAAGTGATCGAAGTGCTGGCCGACCTGCCGAAGGACGTCGTCTATCTGATCGCGGGCGGCGGCAACGATCTGTCGCGTCTGAAGAAAAAGGCGGAGCATCTCGGACTCGGCGACCGCGTCATCTTCACCGGACTCTTTCCCGAGTCAGAGAAGCCTGCGCTTTACAATCTTGCGGACGTGTACGTGATGCCGAGCCGCGGGGAGGGATTCGGGTTCGTGTTGCTGGAGGCGATGGCCTGCGGCGTTCCGGCCATCGGCAGCCGCCACGACGGCGGACGCGAAGCACTGCGCGGCGGTCAGCTCGGCATCCTCGTCGATCCCGCCAGCAGCGCCGACATCCGCCTGGCGATCGAGGAGCTCCTGGCGCGCGGCGGGAAGCAGATCCCGCCCGGCCTCGACTACTTCTCGTTCCCCAACTTCGAATCGCGCGTCCATGCGCTGATGAACGAGCTCCGCACATGAAGCGCGCCATCATCCTCGGCGCGAGCGGACAGGACGGCGCGTATCTCTCGCGTTTCCTGCTCGACCGCGATTACGAAGTGCACGGCACCTCGCGCGACGCCGAGATGCGGACGTTTCACCGGCTCGAACAACTCGGCGTCCGCGATCGCGTGGCGATGCATTCCGTATCGATGCGCGACTTCCGCGAGCTGCTGCAGCTGATCAGCACCGTGCAGCCGAACGAGATCTACAACCTCGCCGGCCAGAGCTCCGTGGCCCTCTCGTTCTCCCAGCCGATCGAGACGATGGAATCGATCGCCACCGGCGAGCTGCTGGTGCTCGAAGCGATCCGCTATCTCCGGCTTCCGATCCGCCTCTACAACTCCGGCTCCAGCGAATGCTTCGGCGACACGGCGGTCGGATCGGCCAGCGACGAACGGACGCCGTTCGTGCCGCGCAGTCCATACGCGACGGCGAAGGCGACGGCGCACTGGACGACGACGAATTACCGCGAGGCGTACGGCCTCTTCGCCTGCTCCGGCATCCTGTTCAATCACGAGTCGCCGTTCCGCTCCGAGCGTTTCGTGACGAAGAAGGTCGCCGACGCCGCCGCGGCGATCGCCGCCGGCAAGCAGAAGACCCTGCAGCTCGGCAACCTCGAGATCTCGCGCGACTGGGGCTACGCGCCGGAGTACGTCGAGGCGATGTGGCAGATGCTGCAGCGCGACGAGCCGGACGATTTCGTCATCGCCACCGGCGAGAGCCACACGCTGCAGGAATTCGTCGCCGCCATGTTCGCCGCGCACGGCCTCGACTGGCGCGTTCACGTCGAAACCCGTCCCGAGCTCCTCCGCCCCTCCGACCTCCGCTACAGCCGCGGCAACCCGGCCAAGGCCAAGCAGATCCTGGGCTGGGAAGCCAAGACCAAATTCGCGGATTTAATCGGCAAATTGGTTGGGGTCGCATCTGGAAAATCAACTTAACGCCGCGTTAAGTTGATTTTCCAGATGCGACCCCAACTTTGGCCTGAGTCTGGCAGCGGGCGGGGGGCATGCCGTTCGTTCTCAGTCTCGTTCTCGCGACGCTGATCCCGCTGAACGATCTCGGGCCTGCGCCGTATGCGTACGGCTACTACGGCGGACTGTGGGAAGACGGCTCGAACACGATTCCCGCCGATCACGCGGCCGCTGGTCTCCAGCGCGCCGCGCTGATTCAGCCGCGCGACGCCGACGGAAATCCGTCGCCCGACGGGAAGATCGGATTCATCGCCGTCGGCTTCGATGAGACGGCGCGGATCGCGAACGCGTTCAGCGCCAACACGCAGCTGCCGTCGAACGTCACGTTCGTCAACGCCGCCGCGCCCGGCCTCGACGCGTCGCACTGGATCCTCTATCGCGATCCGAATTTCGACCGCGTCCGCGACCACGTCCTCGCGCCGGCCGGCCTGACGGAGCAGCAGGTGCAGGCCGCCTGGATCGAGCCCGCCGACGACCATCCGTATTCGCCGCTGCCGATCCAGGACGGCGACGCCTATCGATTGAAGTCCCTCCTCTCCGAATCATTGCGGGCGATGAAAAAGCGCTGGCCGAATCTGCAGGTCGCGTATCTCTCCAGCCGCGTCTACGGCGGCTACGCCACGACGCAATGGAACCCCGAGCCCTACGCCTACGAGGCCGGCCTGACCGTGCGCTGGACGATCCTCGGGCAGATCACGCTGATGCGGACCGGCTACCTCTGGGACTCGCGCATCGCCGACGTCGATTACAACAAAGGCAGCGCGCCATGGATCACCTGGGGTCCATACCTCTGGGCCGACGGCATGACGCCGCGCAGCGACGGCCTGACCTGGAGCCGCGACGATTTCGCCGCCGACGGCGAGACGCTCTCCGATCAGGGAGCGATGAAGGCGGCCGCGCTGCTGCGGTCGTTTCTGATGAGCGAGCCGACGGCGAACTGGCTGCGTTTGTACGAACGGGTCAGACCGATTCGCGCGCGATGAAACGCCCGATCTCGATCGACGCGGTGGCCGCGGGCGACGGCGCATTGCAGACATGAATGGCCCGGCCGCGCCGCACGATCACGAAATCGTCGGCCAGTGATCCGGCCGGCGTGAGCGCCTGCGCACGCACCCCGGCAGGCGCGCGCCGCAGATCGCGCTCCGCAATGTCCGGCACGAGCCGCTGCACGCTGCGCGCGAACAGCCGCCGGCTCAGGCTGCGCATCACCTCCCGCCCGCCCTCCTCCCAGTTGCGCACCGCGAGCCGCCAGAAGCCGCCGTAGCTCAACGTATCGAACGTGTCGCGCACGCTGACGTCGCGCCAGCGGTAGCCCTCGCGCTTGAATGCCAGCACGGCGTTCGGCCCTGCGTGAACATGACCTTCGATGCCCCGCGTCAGGTGCACACCGAGGAACGGAAAATCGGGATTCGGAACGGGATAAATCAGCGTGCGCACCAGCGACGCGCTCTCGCCGGTGACGTCGTAGTACTCGCCGCGGAACGGCACGATGCGCACGTCCTCGGCGTGCGCGATCCGGTCGGCAAAGAGTCCCGCGCAATTGATGATCGTCTTCGCCCGGAACTCGCCGCGCGTCGTGGCGATGACGTCGTCGCGGATCTCCAGCACGCGACACGACAACTCGAGCTGTCCGCGAACCAGCGCCGCCATCGCATTCGCCACGCGCCGGTAATCGACCACGCCGGTCGACGGCACATGCAGCGCCGCGACCGCGTTCACATGCGGCTCGATCTCCGTCGCATGCTCGAGCCATCGCGTGACCACGCCGTTCCCCCGCGCGTTCTCTTCCAGCTTCCGCAATCGCGCGACCTCGCCCTCATTCGTCGCCACGATCAACTTCCCGCAGATCGCGAACGGGATGTCGTGCGCGCGGCAGAACTCCGTCATGGAGCGATTCCCCTCCACCGCCATCCGCGCCTTCAGCGATCCCGGCCGGTAGTAGACGCCGGAGTGAATTACGCCGCTGTTGCGCCCCGTCTGATGCGAGGCGAACGCGTTCTCTTTCTCGAACAGGATGACCGACGCCGATTCCGGCAACGCGATCGCGGTGGCCAGACCGACGATGCCGCCGCCGATGATGGCGTAGTCGAAGGTCATCGCGGCTTGAGCCCGAGGACGCGTTTCAGGCGCGACAGAAACTTCCAGATCGGCGTGCGGCCGGGGATCAGCTCGCGCCGCGGAAAATCGCCGCGCGCGACGACCGACGGCGACAGCAGCGCCGCGCGATAGAGCTCCAGCGTGCGGCGGGGCCATTGCGCGTCGGTCATGTAGTGCGCCCGCGCCAGGTGGATGCCGAGCATCGCCCGGCGGCGCATCGACGGCGAGGGCCGCTCGCGCTCGATCCAGTCGCGGATCGCCGCCTCCCAGTCGCGGGCGATCTTTTCGCCGACCCGGTCGCGCTGTTCCTCGTGATAGCGATACTGCGCGAGCAACGCGTCGAGCTTGCGCACGCCGGCGATCGACGCGACGCGCAGAAAAAACTCGGCGTCCGCCGCGTAGCTGATCTCCGCGCGCCAATTGCCGGCGCGATCGGCCGCCGCCTTCGTGAAAAACGCCGCCGGCTGCGGGATGTAGGTCAGCTTCGCCACGTACTTCGCGAGCTCGAACGGCTCGAGGTTCGTCCGGCCGACGCGCTTCGACGCGGCATCGATGTACTCGACGTCGCCGTAGACGATGCCGAGCGACGGATCGGCGTCGAACGCGTTCACCGCCGCCGTGATCGCGCCGGGCAGGTACGTATCGTCCGAGCTCTGGATCGCCTGGATGGCGCCGGCCGCGCGGGCCAGACCTTTGTTCACCGCGTCGACCACGCCGCCGTCCGGCTCCGACCACCACCGCAGCTCCGCGCGCCCGCCGTAGCTGCGCAGCACCTCGACCGTCTCGTCCTTCGACGCGCCGTCCATCACCAGCACTTCGATCGGGCGGTAGTCCTGCGCCAGGACGGAGTCGATCGTCTCGCGGATGAACTTCCCCTGGTTGTAGCTGGGGATGATGATCGAGACGAGCGGCCGGTCCATCGGCGCAATGCTATCGTTGATGCGTTGAGCAGAGAGCCCCTGGTGACGATCGGCTTCCCCGTCTACAACGGTGGAACGCAATTCGAGGCCGCGCTCGACGCCATTCGCGCGCAGAGCTGGCGGAACCTCGACATCCTGATCAGCGACAACGCGTCGACCGACGGCACCGAGGATGTCTGCCGCCGCGCGGCCGCGGAAGACGCGCGGATCCGTTACGTCCGGCAGCCGCAGAACATCGGTCCGACCGCGAATTTCGCGTTCGTGCGGCGGCAGCGGCGGGGCGAGTTCTTCGCCTGGGCCGCGCACGACGACATCCGCGACGCGACCTACTTCGAGAAGACGGCGAGCGCGTTGATCGCGAACGAACGCGCCGTGCTCGCGCACAGCTGGACGACGATCGAATGCGCCGACGGCTCGACGTTCACCGACCATGCGTACGATGAAACCGCGGCGAGCGACGACCCGGTCGAGCGGGTGCACGCCTTCTTCCGCTGCACCTACAACGTCTCGATCTACGGCCTCCATCGCTCGTCCGCGCTCGAGCGCATGCCGGAATCGGATCACTGGCTGGAAGCCGACAAGTACCATCTCTTTTCGGTGATCCTCAACGGCCCCGTGGTCATCGTTCCGGAGACGCTGTTCCATTACCGAATGACGCACGACCTCGACTACTACAAGCAGATGTTCCCGTTCAAAGGCGATCACGTGCTCGAGCGTTATCGGCGTTTCCCGCGCGAGCTCGACGCCGCGCACTTCGATGACGCGACGAAATCGCGCGTGGCGAAGGCGCTCGATGAAGAGCTCCGCCCGGTGCTGCGCCTGCGCCTCGAACATCTGCTCAGCGAAATCCTCAAGTCATCTGGCAGGCGCCGCCTCACGACGCTGGCGCGCTGGAGCGCTCAATATCCGCCGGCCCTGCGCTCGCGCATGTTCTGGGGCGCCGTACGCCGCATCGCCATCGCATGAGCTCCGTCCTCTTTCTCACCCAGACGCATACGCCGTGGGGCGGGATGGAGTGGTGGGTGGAGGAGTTCGGCGCATGGCTGCAGAATCGCGGCTGGGACGTTCATGCGGCGCTGGCGAAAGGTGCACGGTTCTCCGATCCGGCCCCCTACAAACGACTGCATCCGTCGTTGCCGACGGTGATCATGGACGCCTCGGTCGGCACCGAATCGGCCCGCGTTCGCGCGGTCCTCGGCGCGATCGAGAAAACGCGTCCCGACATCGTCATCCCGGTCGGCATCGGCGCTTCGTACGCGGCGATGCGCGAGTCGAAGCGCGGCGTCCGTTTCGTCGTACCGGTGCTCTCGTACTTTCCCGATACGCTGGCGAACATCATCGACAACGCCGACATCGTCGACGCCGCCGTGGCCAACGCGCGCCTGCTGCTTCGGTTCCTCCAGCCGCACCTCGGCGACCGCGCGCATTACGTCCTGCAGGGCGTAAAACCGCCGCTTAAGTACGCTCGCTCGAACTCGCCGAAACTTCGCGCTGGATTCGTCGGACGTCTCGAGCAAGCCTCGAAGCGCGTCTTCGACCTGATCGATCTCCCGCTCGGCGACGACATCGAATTGCACATCTGGGGCGACGGCCCCGATCGCGACGCGTTGCAGCGCGCTCTGCCACACACGATCTTCCACGGCTTCGCCGATAAAGCGCGCTTGTACGAAGAGGCCTATCCGAACCTCGACGTTCTGCTCCTTATGTCCGAGGCGGAAGGAAGCCCGAACGTCGTGTGGGAAGCGATGCATCACGGCGTCGTGCCGGTCGTCTCGCGATTCCTCGGCATCGAGGCGGAGGGCGTGCTGCGATCGGAGAGCAATTCGATGATCTTCGACGTCGGCGACATGCAGACCGCCGCCGCGTATCTCCAGCGCCTGCAGAACGACCGGGAGCTGCTCGCACGATTGTCGCAGCAGGCGCGGAAGGACATGACCGAATGGACCGACACGCGGATGCACGAGGGATGGACCGCCGTGCTGGAGCAAGTGCTCGAACGCGAGCCACTCACGCCGCGCGCACGCAATGTTGAACAGTCGCCGGCAGGACGTCTCGATCGGCTCTTCCCGTCGTTCGCCGATCGTGTCCGGGCAATCACGGGACGGCGATTCCCGCACAGAAGCGGGTGGGAGGAGTGGCCGGGATCGGAGCCGGTGAGCGCGGAGCGGGCGGAATCAATTGCTATGGAGGTCCGGCGGTTGCAGGACCTCGGCGCTACGCCTGCGCCGGAATGAACTCCAGCTCGAACCGTGCTTTTCGGACCAGCCGCTCGTTCTCTTCGATGTAATTCGGATTCATGACGATCGCCGTTCTTACGCCGCGGTCAGGGAGTTGGCGAGGATCGACGATCGGATGTCCCGTACCGGCGATGAAGCTCCCCTGCTTTGACGGGTTCAGGTCGACAACACAGTCGACCCGGCTGCCCAGCGGATCGATCAGATTCACGAAGGTCACACCTTTTGCTCCCGCCCCCCAGACCGCCACCTTTCCCTTATGCGAAACAGCTTCGAGCAGCTCCGTCCAGCGATGCTTCAATTGCCTCTCCCGCACGCCGAACGCGTGCGCAAGCGATGGAATCGACCCGGCCTCATAGTGTGTCGTCACACCGGCCCCGGCTGCCGCGTCGACCCACAAGTACTGCCCGCCGAACGCATACTGCACCTGCTGGACCTCGAACCCCGAGAGCTGAAACGCGGTGCGACTGCTTTGGGCCGTGAACAGCGAGCAATGTTCATAGAAGAAGTCCCAGAACACCTCATTGCGCAGAATCCATTCGACGTCCGGCGTCTCACAGAAAAAATGCGCGCCAGGAGAGGTCTCCATGGACGCCGCGATCTGTGCGAGGAAATCGAGAGGACGAGGCACATGCTCGATCACGTGGCGGGAGATCACCAGATCGGCGGGGACGGCGCAGTCGCGGCCGTAGTAACGCCGTTCCACGCGCAGTCGGCCATCGAGACTGCTTTCCGGGCCACGATAAGAAGGATCGAAACCGGTTGCGGTATGTAAAGCGGAGACCTCCGCCAATAACTGCTTCAGAAAGCCCGCCTGACCGCAGCCGACTTCGACGATGTGGCCGGAACGAGGCCCGATTTTCGCGAAGAGATGGCGAATGATCCCGTCGACATACGCCCGGAACGCCTCCGAGCATGTCTGATCGTTCTCATAGTTCTCGCCATACGGAACGAGCGCCGGATCGAACGCCGCATTGAAGATGAATCCGCATCGTTCACAGACCACGAACCGGAGATCGCCTCGCGCGGCGTCGACCGCTTCCTGCCGCGTCGGGAAGAGGAAATTCTGCTGCACCGGCACTCCGTCCCGTCGCAGGAACTCGGTGCACCCGCCGCCGCAGATGACACATTCGGCCGCAACACTCACGCGTTCAACCCCCGTCTCCTCCACCAGTCGATCGTCTTCAGGAGGCCCGCGGTCAATGAGGTCCCGGCGTGGAACCCGAAAAGCCCCGACAACCTCCGCGTGCCGGCGACGACGAGCGGAGGCTCGGTGCCGGTGCCCGCTTCGCCGCGGATGAGCTGGGGACGCTGCATCAATTCACCGATTGTGGCGGCAACGCAGTCGATGCTCTCCGCCCGTCCCGATCCGATATTCACGGCGCCGGTGGCATCGCCGTCCACGAACGTGGCAATCGCCTCGCCCACATCGTCGACATAAAGAAAATCGCGCCTGATTCCTGGATTTCGGATGACGACGACCTCGTCGCGCATCAACGTTCTGATTGCCGCGGGGATCAAACGCGCGTCCCTCTCATGCGGACCATACGGAAAGAAAAGGCGGCCCCAGACATATGGCAATGAAAGAGCACGCAATCTGTCGTGCAATTCCGCTTTTGCCCTTCCATATTCAGTCGCCGGAGCGATCGGCGTCGTTTCCTCGTCGCAAACGCCCCCCGTCGCAAGCCAGTCGTATTCCGCGCATGTTCCCATGCTGACGATCCGCGTCCCGCCGGCGTCCGCGAATTCGTGAAACATCCGTTCGCTCGCGCCGACCCACTGCCTGTTGAGCGGTGATGTCCAGTATTCGCCGGGTGTGGTCACCCACGCCAGGTGAACGAGGTGAGACGCGTGAACCGATCTCACCAGCCTGCCCGCCGCCGCCGCGTCAAGGAGGTCCACGGACGCGCCACAGACCTCGTGACCGCGCTTCTGCAGCGCGGCGACCGCGGCGCGTCCGATGAAGCCGGCACTGCCGGTCACGAGGATCATCGCTTGCGGCGGAGATAGCCGCCCGGCGCGACGGTGATGAGCAGTTTCGACTCGATCTCGTGATCGATCTCGAATCGATCGGTTTCTTTCAGAAATTCGCTCACGGCCGTCTTTGGATTGTTGCCCGGCGCCCAGGGACGGTCGGCGGAGAAGTCCGGCGGCATGTCCTCGATGATCGTGTCGAAGGCCAGCAGATAGCTGCCGGGCGTCACCATCGGTGAATAGAGCCGCAGCTCGCGCAACACATGCTCGTGCGTGTGGTTCGAGTCGAGCACCACGAGGACACGCTCATGGCGCGCCGCCGTTTCGCGAACACACGCCACGACCGCTTCATCCACCGAGGATCCTTCGATCATGTCGATCCGCTTCTTCATCGGATGCGCTTCAATCGCCGCGCGATTGTGCGGCCGGATGTCGATGTCGACGCCGAGAACCCGCCCCTCGCCGCCGAGGAGCTCGAGCATGGAGGCGTAGAAGACGAGCGAGCCGCCGTGCGCGATGCCGGTCTCGATGACCAGATCGGGACGCGTCCGCCAGATGATCTCCTGCGCGGCGACGATGTCTTGAGGAAACTGGATGATCGGACGGCCCATCCATTGAAAGTGATACGAGTATTCGTGTTTCGACGCGCGGGTGAACCACTCACGTGTCACGTCGCCGAGCGTCGCGTCACTCGCCATCGCCGCGACTCTCTCGCGGTTGCGCTCTTCGAAATCCCGTACGGGATCGCTCATCGCCTTGTCCCCTCGCCTGGATCGCTACGCGTCGAGCAACGGAAACGAGCGATCGCGGTCCGAGATGATATCCGCTGTCAGCGGCCACTGAATGGCGACCGCCGGATCATTCCAGCGAATGCCGCGCGCGGCCGCCGGCGCGTACTCTCCCTCGATTGCATAGAACATTTCCGTACCGTCGACGAGCGTGACGAATCCGTGCGCCATGCCGGCAGGGATGTAAAGCGCGCGCCGGTTCTCAGCGGACAATTCGATGCCGAACCACCGCCGGGTTCGGATATCGACGATGACGTCGAACACCTGGCCGGCCGTGCAGCGGACCAGTTTCACTTCCTCGTGCGGCTCGGCCTGATAGTGCATTCCCCGCAGCGTCGCTCGCGTGCGATTGAACGAAACGCTCCACTGCGTCGACGGCACGATCAGACCGCGGCGCGAGAACTCATCGCGGTCCGCCAGGCGGGCAAACGATCCGCGCTCATCCGCGGCCTGCTCCACTTCGATGACCCAGGCTCCGGCGATCGGCGTCTCGATGAATCGCATCAGACGATGGTGACTTTCGGAATGGGGATGATGAATTTCCCGCCCCGGCGGCGGTACTCTTCCTGCTGCCGAAGCACTTCATCCGCGAAGTTCCAGACGAGCATCAGCACATAATCGGGCATCCGCCCCTCGAGCTCCTCGGGCCCGACGATCGGCAGATGCGTACCGGGCGTCAGCTTCCCCTGCTTGACGGTGCTGCGGTCGGCGACGAAATCGAGCGTCTCGCCGCCGATACCGACGAACGTCAGCAGCGTCGTTCCCTTCGCCGAAGCGCCGTATGCCGCGATCCGCTTCCCTTCGCTCTTCAGCCGTTGAAGCGTGCTTCGCAACTCGTCTCCCAGAGCACGAACGCGCTCGCCAAAACGTTGATAGGACGAGGGAGAGGAAACGCCCCACTCGCGTTCTTCATCGAGCAGGCGCGCCACCGACTCATCGCGCGGCATGTCGCAGCCGCTGAAGATGCGCAACGAACCGCCATGGATCGGCAGACGTTCCACCCGTCCGATGGTCAGCCCATGACGGCTGAACAGCGAATCGAGCGCGGTGAGCGAGAAGTAACAGAGGTGCTCGTGGTAGATCGTGTCGAACTCGAGATGATCGATCATCTCCCGCACGTACGGAACTTCGATCGATGCAATGCCTCCAGGTTTGAGGATGACGCGGATGCCCTGGACGAATCCATTCAGATCGGCGACATGCGCGAGCACATTGTTCGCGTGCACCACGTCCGCGCGCCCGGCGAGCTTCGCGGCGAGATCGAGAGTGAAGAACTCGTCGATGGTCTCGATGTGCTGCCGGCGGGTCAGCTCGGCGATGTTTCGCGCAGGTTCGATGCCGAGCACCGAGACGCCGCGCCAGACGTAGTGGCGCAGCAGATAGCCGTCGTTGCTGGCGATCTCGATGACCAGCGAGCGCGAGGTCAGCTTCCGTTCCTCGATGAGCCGCTCCGCAATGGAGCGCGCATTGGCGACGGTCGTATCCGAGAAGGACGAGAGATAGACGTAATCGCGGAAGAGGAGCTCGGGCGGAACGTCTTCGATGATTTGAACCAGCGCGCAGCGGCGGCAGAAAACGACGTCGAGCGGCACGCATTCGTCGCGGCCGCCGACGTCGGACAGCAGCGCGTTGGCGAGCGGCGTTTCACCGAGCGACAGGACCGGATCGAGCTCCGATGCGCCGCATGAGCGGCAGGTCGTCCGCGTCGTGAAAATGCTCATTTGCCTGCCGGCGTGAACTCGTTCGTCCAATCCAGAAGCGGCCTCACCACGCCGGGCATCGGGCCGCCGTAGTCGCCGCGCGCGCTGTCGCCCGCGAGGACATCGATGACTTCGAACGCCACCGCGTCAGGCTCGTAGAAGTGCACGAACACCGGGTCCATTGTACTCACTGCCGCGCCGACGCTGATCGACCCCTCGGCGAAGAAATTGCCCGGGATCTGCACCGTGCTGACGTAGCGCCCGGCGTCGCGCGCGCGGCGCCGCCAGGTCGCGTCGAGATCGGACGTGATGAAGATGACCAGCCCTTCCTCGTTGTGAAAGTGGAGGTTCGGCACGAGCACGTGGCCGGGCTGCAGCACATCCCACTCCAGCTCCAGCTGCACCGCCTTGCGGATGTCGATCTTCTCCGTCACCTCGCCGTCGTGGGTCCGCACGCGGATCGCGCGGAGCCGCGCCACCTCGTTGCCGGGCGCCGCCTGCGGATCGGGCCACTCGCGCGCCGCAGTGGTGCCGAGATCGGAATGGAGATAGAAGCGGACGACCTCATGCGCCGCGCCGTCGCGCTCGACGTGCCCTTTCTCCAGCAGGATCGCGCGCGAGCAGAGGCGGGTGATCGACGCGAGGTTGTGCGACACGAAGAGCACCGTGCGGCCGTGCTGCCCGATGTCCTCCATCTTCTTCAGGCACTTCCGCTGAAAGCTCGCGTCGCCCACCGCGAGCACTTCATCGACGATCAGGATGTCGGCGTCGAGATGCGCGGCGACGGCGAACGCCAGCCGCACGTACATGCCGCTCGAATAGCGCTTGACCGGCGTGTCGAGAAACTGCGCGATCTCCGAGAAGGCTACGATCTCGTCGAGCTTGCGCGCGATCTCCGCTTTTCCCATGCCGAGGATCGCGCCGTTGAGGAAGATGTTCTCGCGGCCCGTGAGCTCGGGGTGAAAACCGGTGCCCACTTCCAGCAGCGAACCGACGCGTCCGTGCAGGCGGGCATGTCCGCGCGTCGGCTCGGTGATGCGCGAGAGCACTTTCAACAGCGTCGACTTTCCCGCGCCGTTGCGTCCGATGATGCCGATCGCGTCGCCGGCGTTGATGGAGAACGTGACGTCGTCCAGGGCCCAGATCGTCTCGCGTACCGAACGCGTCTCGCCGCGCCGCACGAGCGACGCGAGCGTGTCGCGAATGGTCTTGTACTGCAGCTCCCTGTGCCCGCCGATCTGGTAGCGCTTCGCGAGATGCTCGACTTCGATGGCGCGTTTTGTCATCGCTCAGAGCACATCCGCGAACAACCGTTCGACGCGGCGGAAATAGAACGCGCCGGTGATCATCACGACGATGCCGACGGCGGCCGAATACGCGAGCCGCGCCCACGGCAGCGGTTCGCCGAGGAGACAGGCGCGGAAGGCGTCGACCACGCCGGTGACCGGATTCACGAACACGATCCAGTGGAACTTCTGCGGCAGCGCCTTCAGCGGATAGACGACCGGCGTGGCGTACATCCACATCTGCAGCAGAAACGGGATGACCACGCGGACGTCGCGATACTCGACGTTCAGCGCCGAAAACCAGAGTCCGAATCCGAACGCCAGCACCGCGGTGACGACGATCGGCAACGGCACGATCAGCAGCGACCACGACAGCGGCACCGCGTACCAGACGTACATCGCCAGCACCAGGCCGAGCGTCACCGCCATGTCGACGAGACCGGCCAGCACCGACGACGCGGGGATGATCATCCGCGGGAAGTAGACCTTGGAGATCAGGTGCGCGCTGCCGATCAGGCTGTTGCCCGAGCCGGTGACGCCGGTGGAGAAAAACGTCCATGGCACGAGCGCGGCCATGACGAAGAGCGAGTACGGCAGGCCGTGATCGGCGGAGATCTTCGCCACGCGATTGAAGAGCAGCGTGAAGATGATCATGGTCAGCAGCGGTTGGGCCACGACCCAGATCACGCCGAGGAGCGTCTGCCGGTAGCGCACCTTGATGTCGCGCCAGGTGAGAATCTGCAGGAGCTCGCGGTACTGCCAGATCTCGCGCAGGTCGAGCGCGCGCCAGCCGCTGGTCGGCGCGATCTCGATAACCGGCAGGCTCTGTTCGGTCATGACTCGATCGCGCGGATCGCTTCGAGCCACGCGCGCATGTGCTGCGCTGTGTCGCGAAGAAACGCTCCTCCGCCCTGGTCCCAGATGAATCCACGGTAGGAATCGGCGTGCGCCTCGAGCTCGTCCGCGAGCGACGCATACAGCTCCGCGTAGCTCGACCCACCTAGCTTCACCTCGGTGAGCCACGGCAGGAGGTCGTCGATGATCACGATGCCGGCGAGCTCGTGGTAGAGGTCCTTGAAGAGGTTGTGCGGCGTGCGGCGATGATCGGCCACCGGCGAGCCGATGCGGATCGCCTCGCCGCGCTGCTTCACGCACGCCTGGCAGAAGTAGCCGCTGAGGATGTCGCCGTAGCGATCGATGGAGAGGCCGCCGAGGGAAAAACCCATCCGGACGTAGTAGTAGGCCGCGACCGCGTCGCGCGCGATCGCCGTATTCTGCGTATTGAGCGGCGACCAGGTGCGCGGACCGAGGAAATGCGCATTGCGATCCGCCGCGGAAACCCGCGGCGCGATGGCGATGCGGGTCAGCGCGTCGACGTCGGGATCGGTCAGCCAGAGTCCCGCGTTCATCGCGACGCGCGCGCGCTGTTTCGCCGCGGTCAGCTGACGCTCGCGTTGTCGCGCGAAATAAGGAAAGCCGCGCGGATAGATGTCGACGTTCGGAGTACTCGTCTCCAGCAACGTCCCGATGTTGAACCACCCGTCGCTCGCCTCCGTGGCCTCGACGTCGATCGTCTGCCCCACCACCGCGTGCTCGCCGACGAAATCCGAGTCGTCGAGGCAATAGTTGTCGTCGTCGATCGAGATCAGCAGCTCCGCGCCGCGCTCCAGCGCCATCAGG
>Ga0207703_10000218_pt1 | contig 66668 bp, 37 predicted proteins | sample KBSSwiS12_FD_184304 | JGI IMG/M metagenome (GOLD analysis project Ga0207703, IMG submission 184304) | Switchgrass rhizosphere microbial communities from Kellogg Biological Station, Michigan, USA - KBS Switchgrass S1-2 (SPAdes) (version 2) | ecosystem: Host-associated > Plants > Roots >...
CCGCGTGGCGGGCGGAGACCTGGGCGAAGGTACGAGGCTAGCGGCGGCGACCGGCGCGTGGATCGTCTTCGAGGACGAGGCCGGGGGAGAACCTGCGCCCGCCGAAGGCGCGGACCTGGGCACCCCGGGGCCAGACCCCGCTGGTCCGGGTGTCGGGGAAGGGCTCGGGCCGGGTGTCGATGGCCGTCGCGGTCTGCTACCGGCCCGGAGCGCGGCCCCGGATGTTCTACCGGCTGGCCGCGCATCGCGGCCGGACGGGGGAACGCCGGAGCCTCGCCGAGGACGACTACGCCAGGCTGATCACCGCCGCGCACCACCAACTCCATGCCCCGCTGATCTGGTGCTGGGACAACCTCAACACCCATCACAGCCGGGTGATGCGGGCGTTCCTCGACGCCCACGCCGACTGGCTGACCCTCGTGGCGCTGCCGGCCTACGCCCCCGAGCTCAACCCGACGGAAGGAGTCTGGGCCCACGTCAAACGCCAACTGGCCAACCACACCGCCTGGACCGTCGACCTGCTCGCCGCCACGGTCAGGACGCTGCTCAAACGCGTCCAGTACCGGCCCGACCTGATCGACGGCTTCCTCGGCCAGACCGGACTCGCCCTTGAGCCCCACGATCCGCAGCCCCCGCCCTGACCAGACCCTGACCTTTCAAGATCTGTAGTGCGAACGGCTTGGCGAGCGTTGACTATGTCGACATCCTGCGCCGGATGACAGGGGTGACGTCGTTGACAGGCGAGATCGAGCCAGTCGACCTTGCGTGCCTGCTTGGATCAGCCCAAGACGTCCAGGCATACGAGGCGAGCACCACCCATGAAGCACGGGTCTCGGAGATAACCGCGCTTGTGACGAAGGCCGAAGAGAACGATCAACTGGCCGCGTTAACCGAGATGATCGAACCAAGACAGCATTCGACCATACTCAATATGTACGCGATGCGTACCGCCTCGTTCGCTGTCCAACGACGAGACCCGGGCCTTCTCCGCCTGGGGCTGCTGGCACTCGCCGTCTCCTACCTGAAAACGAGAGATTTCCGCGACAACCTCGCCACACAGGCACTCCTCTGGCGAAGTGCCGAACTACTGAGACTCGGTCCCCAGGAAGAATTCGAGCACGCGGCCGCCCGAGTACCACCCGCCGCCGACTTTTTTCACAGCTGGATCAACCGATCCCCTGACGATCAGGCACTCTCAGCAATGGGATACCGGGAATCAGGTTCCGGCGACGAGTTTTGGTTCGAGGACCCGTGGCTAAAGAGTTCCCCCGTTGCCCGGTGGCGGGAGTTGGAGCAGCGCGCCGGTGAGTCATTCTTCTCCCGCCTTTGGAGAGGGCGCAGGCGCGGCCCGGATCAGGATGCTTGAATCGAGGGCCACGAGGTTCTCGTTGATGCCAGCCGGCCGCAGAGCAGCGCCAGCAGCAGCGCCGTGCGACGGAGCGCGTATGCGCCCTGCCCCCGCAGCATTCCATTCCCGCCGGGTCGCGGGTTCGTCGCAGCGGCAGTGGACGCCGACCAACCCGTGATCTTCCGGCGCTGACGCGCGTTGATCGCGAACTCGACGCGGCGGGCGGTGCGTCAGGCCCAGATGGCGCAGGGCCGGCCATCGGCGAGGATCTCGGGCGGGTCCGGTAGCGAGATCGCTTCGCCCGTGTGGTACCGCCGGGCGGACCAGGCCGCGACCGCAGCGTCCAGAACGTCATCCACGCCGGCTATGCGGCCGGCCGTCCCGAGGTCCGCCGGAAGCGACACGTCGGCTACCGCCAGGAGCGCTTCTCGGGCCCGGGCCCCGGCCCACGTGGATTTCGGATCGGCCAACGGATGACCGGCGATCACCGCGAAGCTCACCTCGGGATGAATCTCAATGACGGTCCGCTCTGTCCTGGCCGCCCACGCCTCGAGCGCGAGCACCTTTGGCCGTAATGCCCACGCCTGCTGGGATATCCCCTCGCCCGCACCTTGGCGGTTGGCCGTCTGCGCCTGGGCGTAGCTATCGGCCATCAGAGCGGCTCGCACCGGCGTCATGAACACCGAGTTGCGCCGGGGTCCCACGAACGCCCGGGCACATACATCGGCGCGTCGGCGGCCACGGTCGGGAACCCCGATCGGCATATCGATGGCCACTACCGCCACCGGGCCCTCCACTTCCGCGGCCGCCACCAGCCCGCTGAGATCCACCGCGAAGACCGCGGTCACACCGTCGTCGAGGACGACGCCGACCCAGCCCTTCTTGCACGCATCCACCCCGAGCACACGACCGACCCGCGACATGAACCACTCAGCCGAGGCTGCCGAGCACGGTCAGCCGATACAGGCCGCGACCAACGCGGGTTAATTCGGTACAACCCGCGACGCAGTCGCCAGTTGCGTCCTGACACAGATCCGAGCCGATCATCGTGAGGGTGGTGCCCTCGGCCCACCCGCTGCCCAGCGCCCGCATCTCACCAATCACATCGGCATCGTGAACACGTAATGGCCGAACGCGCAATTTGCTCGGACCGCCGCCATGATCTCCTACCCTACCAACGTGGGTCCCCGCCGTCAGGACCCAATGCCGTGAAGCTTAATTCGATCTTGAATGGTTGATGTTCGCTGTTCGTGGCTGGTGGGTCGATGCGGCGTGGCGGCGTGGCCTCGGGGCTGGTGGGTGGTTTGGTCACGGTCCGTGGCTTCGAGGGTGACCCCGGACCAGGCGTCGGTCGGGGTGCTGGTGACGGCGGTCCCGCGCGACGCGGTCGACGAGGCCGTCGCGCGGCGGGCGGGCGGGAAGCTCCCACCGCATGTGACGGCGTACCTGACGTTGGCGATGTCCCTGTTTCCGGACGACGACTACGCCGAGGTCGCCCAGAAGGTGACCGGGTCGCTGGACCGGTTCGGCTGCTGGGACGCGGCGTGGGCGCCGCCGAGCGCGAGCGGGCCCGAGCGCTCCTGGACGCCGGGCGGGTCCTCGCGGTGCTCGACGGTCTGGACGAGATCGGCGAGGGACTGCGCGCCCGCGCGATTGTTCGGATCAACGACGCGCTCCGCCCGGGCCAGCGGCTGGTGGTCACAGCTCGCAGCGAGGACTACCAGCGGGCGGTCTCGCCAGTCAGCGGGCCCGAGGTGCGGCTGTCCGGCGCCGCGGGCGTCGCGCTCTGCCGGCTCGACGCGGGAACGGTGGGCGCCTACCTTCGCGGCTCGGCCGGCGGTCCGGTCGGCGCCGCACGGTGGGACCCGGTGCTGGCCATCTGGCCGGCGACTGTGGCCGAGGCGCTGGCAACGCCGCTCATGGCCACGCTCGCCCGGACGATCTACAACCCGCGCCCTGGCGAGCCGGCAATCGCCGTTGGCGTCTCTCCAACCGAGCTACTCGACCCCGTTCGCTTCCCAACCGGTACTGCGATTGGTCGGCACCTGTTCGACGGCGTCATCCCAGCCGCCTACCGACCGCATCCCGATCCAGCGTCCCGGCACCACTGGGTGACGGTTGATACGGAGCGATGGCTGGTCTTTCTTGCCCGGCACCTGGAGCAAACGCTGCAAGGCAGCCCCGACCTCGCCTGGTGGCAACTCACCCACGCCCTCCACTGGGAACGCTGGCTCGCGCTCCGGTCACCGCGGCGAGCGGTGAAATGGACGGCTACCGGGGCGTTCGGGTCTCCACTCCTACTCGTAGTCGCGCTCGGGGTCGTGTTATATCCGGACTCGGTGTCGATCTTAAGCACGGTTTCGTGGATGGGCTCGTGGGTGGCCTAGCTGGTGCCGGATTCGCGCTGTCGCTCCTAGTATTGAACGGGTTCGCAACCTTGCCGACCGATCTCACGGCGGCCATAAGCCCGACCATGGTTCTCCGGGCGGACCGCTCGGCATTCCGTACGTCTGTCGTCGTTGCCGGCCTTCCATTCGGGTTCGGGAACGGGCTGCTAACTGGACTTCAGAGCGGGTTCCAAGACGGGCTCGGGAAAGGACTTGCAGCCGGGTTCGCGACTGGGCTTGTATCGGGGCTCATAATCGGGCTCGTTCTCGGGTTTCGGCAGACAGCCTGGGGGGAGTTCGCACTGACCCGGGCCTGGTTTGCCACGCGCAGCCGACTCCCTTGGCGTCTGATGGCCTTCCTGGCCGACGCCCACCAGCGCGGCGTCCTGCGCCAGGTCGGGGCGGTCTACCAGTTCCGGCACATCGAGCTGCAACGCCGGCTCGCCAACCGGTAGGCCGCTGCGCGGGGCGGTCGCCGTGTGTCACGACGGCGGGCCACGAACGGCAGTCGGACCGGGGCGGACAAGGGTCTCCAGGGGTACCGCCGGGCGGCTCGCGGGGCTCGAATCTGGCTGCCTGTGGACGTGGCGTGGATTCTGCGGCCCACCGTCGACAGCCCGATCCCGTTCTCGCAGGTGGGAGGCGTGATCCGCGCTACGGTCCGAAGAACACCCCGTTCTTGATGGGCGCTTTCGGCGCCGGACCAGCGACGATGTGCGCCCGTCAGGGCCGGTTCGCCAAGCGGCGCTGGAGGTTGGCGTGGCGGAACTCGTAGACGGCGCCGGCCTGGCGCAGGACGCCGCGGGCGTGCGCGTCTTCGAGGAAGGTCATCAGGCGAAGGGGCATCTGACCCTGCGCGGCGAGCCAGAGACGGGCGAGTCCCAGTTGTCCCCACGCGGAGTCGAGTACGCCCGTCGACCCGACAATCAGACCGAAGTAGAGAGCACTCTCTAGAGCGTCCGTAAGTCCGTATAAAACCACGTCTCCGGCTGCGCCGACAACCGCCGCAGCGAGGCCGGCGGCCGGACCAACCCGGCGACTTCGCGCTAGGACTACACGGGCTTCGGTCGCCTGCCGAATATCAGTAGCCTTTTTTGAGTCAATCACGAGTATAGGCACGGTCCCGAAGGACAATATCAATGCCTCCCCGAGCGTCGCCCTGAAGTCGAACCCAGATCCAGCCACATGGGCCACAAGATCGTAGAAGAACCCGAAGGCGAATCCAATCATGAAGCCGACCGCAAGGCCAGCCGCAAGGTGCAAGGGGCGTGGCCACCGTAGCGCGACCTGACTTGGCGGAGTGGCACTTTTGGGTATAAGCCCGACCCCTAGTCCTAATGCGAGCCCAGTCATCGGTAAAAGGAAAGGTCCGTACGTCAGCGTGAAAGTTGCCCAACCCCAAAAACCTAGCATGGACGCAGCGAGGCCAACTTGAAGTCTCGAGACAGCCTTTGGCCGGGCTAGTTGAAGTTCCCACCAGGCGAGGCTGGTTGTGTGCAGGCGATGTTCGAGATGGCGGGCCAAGAAGATCAGATAAGACGTGGCCTGCTCGGCGGTGTGCCCTCCGGGCAGGTCAGGAACAGGTCGGTAGGCAGCACGGATCAGCCCATCGAAAAGATGCTCTTCGACGGCGGCGCGGGTAGGGAGCACGGTAGTGTTGCACAGGTCGGCGGGATTGGGCAGATTGAGCGTGCTCTCGCTCGCCCTCGGGTTGTAGATGGTGCGGGCGAGGCTGGCCATCAGCGGCGTCGTCAGAGCGCGGGCGATGGGCGGCGGCGGATCGGCGCCCAGGGCTGCCAGAACTGGCGTCCACACCGTCTGCCGGCCCTCCCCTGCGGTCCGGGTCAGATACTCGCCGACGGCTGTCGGGTCCAGCGGCTCTATGTGAATGCCGGCCGCGCCCCGGACGAGGACGGGCTGTCGCCCGGGGCCGGGCCGCACCGCGTGGCGGAACGCCTTCACCCGGCAGCTCAGCACCAGGCCGGCGCCCTCGCGCAACGTTTGGTTGATCGCGACCAGGACCCGATCTCGCCCTCGAGCGTGGATCTCATCCAGGCCGTCCAGAACGGGCAGGATCAGCCCGGCGTTGAGAAGAGCGCGAACACGGCGAACGCCCGTCGCCGCTGTACTGCCCAGCCAGGTTTGTTCTTGCAGGACCTGGTCCGCCAGCCAGGAGTACAGGTCCGACTCGTCCTGGTTCCACGAAGCCAGCGGGACGAGCACTGGCACCGGCTCGCCGGGCGCCCGGCGCCGGAGCAGGTCAAGCACCAGGCGAATCAGCAGGACGGTCTTACCGGAGCCCGGCTCCCCGAGCACGACGAGGCGGCAAGTCGGCACGCGGTCCAATACCTTGGTCAGGTCGGGCCCACTGCCCGCGAGTTCGTCCGGCCCGGTCGCCGCGCTGGCGGGTGGGCGCCAGCCGCCACCCGAGGCAGCGAGTTGCTCCAGGTGGCCCCAGGGCTGCACCAGCGAGCGGTCAGCGGGGCGCCAGGACACCGGTAGATCCGGGTCGCTGATCTCACGATGGCGCGCCTCAGCCTCCCATTGTACGTACAACTGATCCGCCAGGCGATCGGCGAGCTTTTCGACGTCGATGTCGCTGGCCTGGTTGTCCCGCCGATCCTGCAGGTAGCTCGCCAGGGACAGCGTCATCCCGCCTGCGGCGAGCGCGGCCGCCCAGCGGCCCTGTCCGCTGGCCCAGGTCGCCGCGCCTACAGCCACCGTCCCGATGGCCAGCAACCGCCAGAACGGAATCCGTCGTCCCCCGTTACGACTCACATGGCGGATCATCCACCCGCCGCGATCGGCCGGCGGCGGAGATCCCCGAAGCCAGGACCCGTTCGACCAGGGACAGCCCGAGGGACACCGGGGACACGGGAACTGTCCCTGCTGTCCCTCGTGTCCCCCGACCGGGGTTGACCTGCGGTTTTACTTCGGATCTTGAGGGACACCCCTCGGGGACAGGGTCCCCTGGTGTCCCTCAAGATCGGGTGGGTGGGGTTCGGGGGACAGCCAGGGACCTGCCTACTGTTCCCCGGTGTCCCTCGTGTCCCTGTACTACCTCTCGAACCTCGGTGTTGGCGTGTGCCGGTTGGCGGACCCAGGGGGTCAGGCCGGGGCCGCCGGTCCCGCCGTCGCCGTCGCCGTCACGGGAGGCTCCTCCTCCGGCGGTGCGGGGGAGCGCCGGTCGACGCGGAGGCGCTCGTACTCGACCCGGAGCTCCTCGGCCGCCTCGGCAAGGAGCTCCATCAGCCGGACGTGCTGGTAGGTGACCTGTCCGTGGCTGGTGATGGTCAGGGAGAGCATGCCCTGCTCGATGGTGAGGGTCTGCGCGTCCTTGCCGCGGCTCTTGGCCACCGTGACTATTGGCATGAGGCCGTTGCCCCTGACCGCGAAGGTGGCGTCCATCCCTCCGGTCGGCGCCGGGTAGACGCAGGTCATGCGGTTCTTGCCGCGTCGGCGCAGCAGATTCACTCTCGATCACCTCTCGCTGGCGTGCCTAGCGGATGAGGCCGCGCACGGTCTCGCCGCCGATCAGGGGCTTGTCCTCGGGGCCCTTGATATATGGCCCTCGGTAGATCACTCTGTGACGGCCGAGGCTCGGGTACCACTGACGGACCTTGTGCATCCGCACAACCCAGCGGTGCTGCCAGTCGCGACCGCCAGCGGCCCCGCCGGAGTTCTCCCGGTCGAGCTGCCGAAGCAGAACGACGCGGACTTCGGGCGATGTCTCCGATCGTTCGGCCAGCACCCGCGCGCTGTGGTTGATCTCCGCCAGGCCGGTCGTCGCGATCCGCTGCTCGCACAGCCGCCAGAAGGCGTAGAGGAAGCGGATGACGAAGGTGTCGTCAGTGTCCGCGATCTCGCTGCCGGGCACGTACTCGCCGACCACGCCCTCACCGTCGTCCACGCCCACGGCGCGGGCCTCCTCGCGGAGCTCGGCGCCGACGCGGCGGGCCGTAGCCGCGTATGCCCGCAGCTGCTCCTCCGCATCCTCGGGAAAATCGAAGTCGAGGGGGAAGCAGCGGCCACCGTCGAAGGACCACGGTGGGAGCGGGGTGCGGGCGGCGCGCGCCCGGGCGGCCACCTCTCGGAAGCTCTCCGGCTGGACCGGGCCGTAGGTGTCGGTGAAGGAGGAGATCCGAACCGCCGGCGTGTCCACGATCCGCCGCGGCCGGCGCGGGTCAGGGTAGGCGATGGCGGCCGGCGTTCGCCAGGCGAACGCGCGCAGGTCGGAGAGCTCGCCGCTGATCGTGCGGGTCAGTACCGGGTACGGCAGCATGACCGCGCCGGTCTGGCTCGGGAGATCCTCCTTAGTGAGCAGGCGCAGATCGGGCACGGTGAGAGTCGCGGCGGCGGCGAGGACGACATCGCACATCTCAGGCGCGATGATGTAGAGGTCGGCTTCCCGGAGAAGGCGCGCCTCATCGGTGACCAGCAAACCAGCGGCGTCACCCAGGTTCGCCGGGTACGGCGGGTGGTAGCCGAGGCCGCCGAACAGCGTCACGGCGGCGGCCGCGCGGCTGCTCAGGTGGGCCTCGTGCTGCTCCAGCGAGGACAGGAGCCGAACCGCCTGCCAGGAGCGCGCGACGTCGGCCTCCGCGAGGAAGCGCGCGGTGGCCACCCGGGCTTCTCGCGCGGCCCTGGCGGCGCTGGCCGCCGTCCACCCCGCCGGTCGTCCCCTCGGCTTCTTCCCCATCATTGCCCTCCCGCCGCCAGTGCGTTCGGCGAGGAGTGTGAGCCGGGAATTTCTCCGGCGGCCAGCGAAAAGTGGCAAGACGGCATCAACCTGTCACGACGGCGGCTCCGTGCGTTCTCGGCAGACGTCGAGGTGGCAGGCGAGGTGAGGAGACCCGCCCGGCCGTCTCTACTCGGCGGGGTTCGGCGGCGTGCCTGACGGGAGCGGAAGCTCGTCGATCCGGCTCGGGCGCTCGCCGCCCGGGGTCGCGAGCATGAAGAAGACGTTGCCGTCGTCGTCGGTCCAGGTCGGGGCGTCGCCGACGGCCTCCAACATCGCGCGTGTGCGCGGGGAGATCAGCCGCGCTCGGTCACCATCAACTGGCAACCGAGGTGGTCCCATGCCCGTGGCAACGACCCTCAGCGGGTGGTCCCATGCTCCTGGCAGGCGACAATTCGGGCTGCGTTGACACCTGCGGGATCCCGCAACGAGATCCCCAATGCTTCACGAGCGCGGGGTACCGAGCCGCGCCACCGGGAGGTGATCCGCTGAAGTTCGTCAGGTAGAACCGAGGTATGCCGATAGATGGTCAGACAGGTTTGGCGATCCCCGTTCCGGAGGCGGACCCGTTGCTGGCGGCGGTAGCGGCCCGGTTCCCGGAGGCGGTGCGCAAGGATGTGCCGGCGCACGTGTCGGTGCTGTATCCGTTCCGTCCGGCCGACCAACTAGACGATCAAGTAATCAGTGCCTTGTCCGAGCTGTTTGCCGCGCAGCCGGTAATGGCGGTGAAGTTCGGGGAGTGCCGCCGACGCGGCGAGTTCGTGTACCTACGTCCCACACCGGTCGAGGGGTTGGATGAGGTGACCAGTGGAGTTCGTCGTCGCTGGCCAGATATCGCTCCTTATGATGGCCTTTACGACGATATCGAGCCGCACGTGACGGTGGCGTCGCATACCACACCGGAGCGGGCTGAGGAGATCGAGCGCGAGATCGTCCCTGAGTTGGTGCCGATCTCAGCGGAGCTGCGCGAGGCGTGGTTGGTCGTCTTCCATGGGCAGTGGACGCTGCGGCAACGGTTCAGATTCGGAGGCTGATGCGGATGAGGCTGGTCGTTGGACGTGGGCGCCACTCCGCCGGGCTGGACGCGGCCTGGTTCGGTGTCCCGAGCTGGTGTTCCGAGGACGACCGGACCCATGCCGACCGCGCGGAAGGCGGCGAACTGATCAACGGTGGCGTCGATCACGCGGAGCGTATCCGGAAGCCATAGAACGCAGTGTCCGTTGAACTGCTGTCCCGCCGCTTCCAGACGGGTATGACCGCAAGGTGGCGGCAATCCCGCTCCCACCCCGCCCGGCGCTGGCGCGGCCGACCGAGACTCTCCCGCCTGCCGGCGCCGCGGGAGCGGCTGTCACGTACGAGTCGAAATGGGATGGATTTCGCGGTCTTGTTCACGAAGGCGTGGTCTGGTCCCGGCATGGGCGGGACCTCTGCGAGCGACGTAACCCGGGCAGTCGCACAACACCTCATCGACATCGCCGTCGTCGCTCAGCACCCACATGATCCCTCGGGAGACACACTCGCCACGAGGGATGAGGGGGCCGCTGCCGACCTCGGGCGCCGTGGCGTAGTCGAAGACAGGGTCCCCGGGCCCGGCCACGACCGGCTCGTGTTCGCCGATTTCGCAGTCGCACCGGTCGCAGTCGAGATCGCGGGGACTCAGGTCCGTCGGGGTGGTGGTCGCGGTCACTCGGTGTTCCTCTCGATGAATGCCGCCTGGTCGGCGGCCCACGCTGGTTCCTGCTCCGCCATCTCCGGCGGCATGACGTATCCCGGGCAGTCACACACGACCGGCGGCACCGGGTCCGCGACGCCGGGCACATAACCGCCGGGCGCGCCCTCGCAGCCGCCGCGCAGATACGAGGTGACGCCGGCCCGGGCGCGCTCCAGGTCGAGGACTGGCTCGTGCCAGAAGATCAGGTGGTCGCATTTGGCGCAGTCAGTGCTGGGGACGCCCGTGGTTCCCCTCATCGGGACCTCACCGCCTTGGCCCGGATCTCGGCCGCTCGGACGCGGGACCGCTCGGCGTTCTCGGCCAGCCCGATGGCGTCCTGCTGGATCGCCTCAACGTCCTGGACCAAGGCGGGGAAGACTCGCCGGTTGTAGAAGACGCCGGTTGTAGAAGACGTAGGCCGGCAGCGACCAGTCCGCGAGCGCGGCCAGCTTCGCCGCCGCGGCGGTCGCCTTGGCCTTCGAGGAGAGGCGGTAGCCGACGAGCCTCGCCTGGCCGTCGGGGGTGAACACCGCCCAGTCCCGGCCCTTCTTACCGATCGGCAGGCCGGACCGCGTTGTCATAGTGATCTCCGGCGTGAGGTCCGCCGCGAGACCGGCGCGGTGCTCGGCGAACCGCTCGCCGACCCGCTCGACTCGCCCGGCGAGCAGGCGCACGCCACTCCACGACGGTTCTCCTGGCTCGGGCACTGTGATGTCGATCAGCAGGTCCCACGGCGCGAACTCGGCGAGGGCGTGCGCCGCCCAGTACGCCTCGTGCGCACTCTCGTGGCCGGACGTCAGCACGCTGCCCGGGTAGCGCCTCATGAAGGTCCGCCAGGACCCGTCCGCGTGGCGGCCGATCTCCAGACCATCGGCGGGCAGGGGAACCACCCAGCGCGGGAGCCGAAACGGCACGGTGTCGAAGCTCGCGAGCTCGTCGTCGTCGACGACGAAGCTCAGGCCGCGGTCGCGTTCCCACGAGGAAACCTGCGGGTGGGGCCACTCGCCCACATCGCGACTCTGGGCGCGGTGCGCCGCATGCCACGACACGCGCCGGGCCGGCACCTCGTCCAGCGCGTTGGGGTTCCGGCCCGGTCCGGCGATGTGCTCGGACTCGGCGCCGCAGGCGCAGCGCAGGTGCCCGCCGCCGGTCGGGATCGCGGGCCGTTCGGCCAGCTCGGGGTCGGGCTTGCTTTGGTATGGCGGGCAGACCGGGCACCGGATCGGCAGGCGCGGGTCGTAGCCGGGGTTCTGGCTGGGCAGCAGGGCGCCGTCGTCGACGAGCTGGTGCCAGGGGTAGTAGGCCACCGACTCCTCGGCCAGCGCCACGAGGGTGGTCATGCCGCGCGCCCCTTCGCTCCGAACTGCTCGCGCGGTGAAGTCGGTGTGCCAGAAGGTGACCTCAGGCATCGCGATCGACGCCTCCTGCCTGCCGGATTATGTTGCTGTAACGGCAGTCTCCGACAGTAAGACGATATATGTCGAAAGATCATGGCGATGACACAGTGAGGCTGGGCTGAGTATGGCGCTAGGGGTCGATGGTCACTATCGGCTACGTTGTGAGTCCATTGAGGTGGCCTGAGCGGTTGGTGAGATGTGGGCGGAGCCTTCCGTCGCGCCTGTGTGAACTGTCTGTCCTGGGCCCGGACGTTCAGAGCCTCGGGCTGATCTCCGTGACGGGACTCGCCAGGGCCCCGGGAATCGGAGGGAAGGTTGACGCTCGCCCCGGAGGGGCGTCAGGCGCCTACCCGGAAGCTGAAAAAGAAGGGATCATGTAGCTGGGGTCTGTGTCCGAGGGGGGACTCGGCCACTCGGTCCCCGGATTGACGCGCCAGACCTGCTTTCGGCTTCCGACCTGAGCTCAGAGCGGGATGTTGCCGTGTTCCCCGCGCCGGGCGGGCGCGGCGGCGAGCGCGTCGGCCAGCAGCCGACGGGTGTCGGCCGGATCGATGATCGCGTCGATGACTCCGAGGGCGACGCCTCGCTCGATGCCCCCGGCCGTCCGGGCGTGCTCGTCGGCGAGGGAGGCCAGCACCTGCGCGCGTTCCTGTTCGGGGGCCGCCGCGAGCGCCCGCCGGTGCAGGACCCGCACCGCGGCCTCGGCGCCCATGACCGCGACCTCGGCCTCCGGCCAGGCCAGCACCCTGGTCGCGCCCAGGGCGCGCGAGTTCATCGCGATGTAGGCACCGCCGTAGGACTTGCGGGTCACGAGCGTAACCCGGGGGACGGTGGTCTCGGCGAACGCGTACAGCAGCTTCGCTCCCCGGCGCACCACGCCTTCCCACTCCTGCGCGACGCCGGGCAGGTAGCCGGGAACGTCCACCACCACGATCAGCGGGATGCCGAACGAGTCGCACATCCGGGTGAACCGGGCGGCCTTCTCGGCGCTGAGGGAGTCCAGGCAGCCGCCCTTGCGCAGCGGGTTGTTGGCGATGACGCCCACGGTCGCGCCGTGTAGCCGGCCGAGGCCGACCACGATGTTCGGCGCCCAGCGGGGCTGGAGTTCCTCGAACTCGCCGGCCCCCGATGCGCCGGCCAGGCCGGCGTGGTCCGCCGGCTCCGTCTCAACGGTGGTGGGAACCGGGTGTTCGTGGTTGGACGGCGCGCTCGAGCCGTCGAGGAGCGCCCGGACGAGTGGCCGGACGTCGTAGGCCCGCCGCGGCCGGTCCGGCAGCAGAGCCCTGAAGTCCCGCTGGTCCCGCGGATCATGGTAACGGTCCCGCGGATGCGGCCGGGAACTGAGCCGGCCTGGCGCGGCCAGTAGTGAGGTGATGCGACGCGCCCGGTACAGGGCGTCCTGCTCGGAGGTGGCGACGACGTGGGCCACGCCGGACCGGCGGCCGTGCGCCTCGGCCCCGCCGAGCCCGTCCATGTCGATCTGCTCGCCGGTCACGCCGCGCACGACGTCCGGGCCGGTCACGAAGACCCGCCCGGCCGGGGCAAGGATGACGACGTCGGTGAGCGCCGGACCGTACGCCGCGCCACCCGCGGCCGGGCCGAGCACGACCGAGATCTGCGGTACGCGGCCGGAGGCCCGCACGTTCGCGGCGAAGATCTGCCCGATGCCGTCGAGTGCCTCGACGCCGTCCGCGAGGGCTGCTCCGCCGGAGTGCCACAGGCCGATGACCGGCGTGGACTCGTGGACGGCCTGGTCGATCACGGCCGCGATGTGGCGGGCGCCGACGGCGCCGAGCGCGCCGCCCATCCGGCTCCCGTCGGTGCAGTAGGCGATCGAGGTGACGCCCTCCAGAGTGCCGCGACCCGCCAGGACCCGGCCGCCGGCGGGCCGGGGGAACGGCTGGAAGGAACTCGGGTCGAACAATCGGGCCAGTCGGTGATGGGGATCCCGCGGGTCCTGCGTGGGCAGGTTCAGCTGGGAGGTCGAGTCGATGGCCAGATCCGTCATGGCTGAGAGAGTGACGGCCCGGCCTAAAGCGCGGCTGTAGACCGGCTCGCGTCCGCCGCGGCGTTGCCGCTCACCAGGTCACCCAGGCCCGGCCCGGGCTTAGGGCCGGCAGAGGGCGCTTTTAGATTCCCGGCCGACGATGGGCGGGCAGCGGCTTGCCGTTCGTCCGGTCCCGCGCGCGTTCCCCGACGTTCCGGCCCGCCCACGACCCCTCGGACGTAAAGCCGAATCCCGCCCCGACAAGGAGCCAGGATGGATGCTCAGGAGACCGTGGCCGGCGAGTCCGCCGACGACGTCTTCGCGCTGTTCCGCGCAGGCCAGCTTCTCGCGCGCTACCCGACGGTGAAGGGCCTGCTCGCCACGACGCCCGAGACCGAGCGGGTCCGGGCCGGCCGGCTGCTGGCTCGGCTCGACCCGGACGAGGTGCTCCGGGCGCATCCGGGAACGCCCGCGGTCACGGTCGCCGTCACCGGTCACGGCACGCTGGCGCCGCTCGTGGCCCCGCTGACCATGGAACTTGCCCGGCACGGCCTGGTGCTCAGGCCGTTCGTGTCGAACTTCGACAGCTACGTCTTCGATCTGTCGAGTCCGACGAGCGCGCTGTACGCCTCGGCCGCGGACCTGACCCTGTGCCTGCTCGACCCGATGGTCGTGTTCGACGAGCTGTCCGCCTGCTGGGAGCCGACGGATGTGGAACGGGTGCTGAACGACAAGCTCGCGCTTCTCGATCGTCTTGTCGCGCGGTTCGAGTCGACAAGCCAGGGCACGCTCGTCCTGAACACGTTGCCGCTGTCACACGCGCACCTCGCCCAGCTCGTCGACTACGGCGCCCGGTCCGCCCTCAGCGCGCTCTGGCGGGACGCGAACGCCCACCTGCTGCGGCTGGAGCAGCGTTACCCCCGGTTGGTCGTCCTGGACCTCGACCCGCTGCTCGGCGAGGGGGTGAGCGTCACCGATCAACGGATGAGCGTCTACGCGAAGGCCCACCTTTCCGGTCCGCTGCTCGAGCGGTACGCCCGCGAGATCGGACATCTCGCCCGCCACGTCGCCGGCCGAACCCGTAAGTGCCTCGTCCTCGATCTGGACGGCACGCTGTGGGGAGGGGTGCTCGGCGAGGACGGGGTCGCCGGCATCGAGGTCGCGGAAACCCACCGCGGCGAGGCGTTCCAGCACTTCCAGCGGGTGGTCAGGCAGATCGGCTCCCAGGGCGTGCTCCTAGCGGTGGTGAGCAAGAACGACCGCGCCCTCGTGCGCGAGGCGCTGCGCGAGCGGCGTGACATGGCGTTGCGAGAGGAGGACTTCACGCGGATCGTCGCCAGCTGGCGGCCCAAGAGCGAGGCCCTGCGCGAACTGGCCGATACGCTCAACATCGGTCTCGACAGCCTGGTGTTCGTCGACGACAGCCCAGCCGAGAACGGCCTGGTGCGCCATGAGCTGCCCGAGGTCGCGGTGGTGAGCGTCGACGGCGAACCCGCTCGGCACGCCGAGAGGCTGCTGCGCGACGGCTGGTTCGCCACCCGGGGCCTGACCCGGGAGGACCGCGCCCGCGTGGCCAGGTATCGGCAGGAAGCCGAGCGGCAGGACTTCCTGGACAGTTTCGCCTCCCTTGAGGACTACCTCCGCGAGCTCAGGGTGCGGGTCCGCCTGGCCGACGCCGCCGAGCGTGACGTTCCCCGCCTGTCGCAGCTCAGCCTGCGGACCAACCAGTTCAACCTCACCACCGAACGGCTTCAGCCCGCGGACGTCCAGCGGCTGCTGAGCGACCCCGGCGCGCGGATCCTCACCGTCCGCTCCGCGGACCGCTTCGGGGACAACGGGATGGTCGGCGCCGTGTTCATGAGCCTCGCCGAGGCGGGCGTCAGGATCGACAACTTCGTGCTGAGCTGCCGGGTGTTCTCCCGCGGCATCGAGCAGGCGTGTCTCGCGGTGATCCTCGACCGGGCGCGGGCGGCAGGCTCGCGCGCCGTGCACGCCCGCTACCGGCGGAGCGCGAGAAACGGCCTGGTCGAGGGGTTCTATCCCCGGTACGGGTTCGAGCGGGTCGCCTTCGAGGAAGACACGGTCGACTATCGGCACTCCCTGGCCGAATCCGTCGCCCGGCCGGCGCATCTGTGTATCGACGAGGACTTCGGAGGATTCGCGCCGTGAACAGCATCGAGGACTTCGTGGATCTGGTCGGGGACGAACTGGGCCTGACCCTGAACGCGACCGACGCCGACCGCGCCCTCGATGAAATCGAGGGCTGGGACTCGGTGCACCTGCTCACCCTCCTGACCGCGCTGGAACGTCGGACGGGTAGGTCCGTTCCGCTGGCGGAGGTGCTGGAGGCATCCAGCCTGCGCGGAATCTACACGTTGACGGTCCCGGATCGGCGCTGACGGCGGTGCCGGCGCGCCCACCCGGCGCGGGCGCGCCGCCACCTCAGTCGTCCCAGATGTGGCTCCAGATCGCTGCCTCGGCCGGTGAGGGCGGCTGGTCCGGGCGTAGGCGCTCGGGATGGCCAGAAAACGGACCGAGCGGCGGGAAGGGCCAGCCCGGGATCGCCGCGGGTGACGCGCCCGGGTCGAGTGGCCGTGTTCTCCGGTCGCTTTCCCATGCCTCCGGGCCGGCCTGCGCCGGCGGGCGCTCCCCGGGGTGGGAATCGTCCTCGACCGGCTCGTACACCGGCCTAGGGGGGATTACCAGAAAGCCGCACGCGGCCATGTAGGCCGGCATCCCGCGCTCCATGGCCAACAGCGTCCCGCGGGCGAAGGCTCGCAGTGCTCTCGCCAGTCGTCGTCCGAGCCGCCGCATATCTTCGAATACTGCTCGATCCGGCTAAAGCGGGCCTTGGCGGTGGCGTGCGCCGACGGTCGGGCGCGGGCCACCTGAGCCGAGTCCGGCGAGCCGCGCAGGGGGCGGAGTAGGCTCATAAGTCGTCTCGCCGTTCGGTCGGGCCGTTCGGTCGGGCCGTTCGGTCGGGCGTGGTGGAGGGGTAGGGCGTTGGCATCGCAGCCGATCACGACGGGTAATGCTCGTCGCGATCGTTCGGATGCCCTTCGTAACCGTGAGCGACTTCTTGGCGCGGCTCGCGCCGTGTACGCCGAAGAGGGGACTGACGCCCCGCTCAAGACGGTCGCCGAGCGGGCGGGCCTCGGCGTAGGGACGGTATACCGCCATTTCGCCACGCAGGAGGCGTTGGTCGAGGCGATCCTGACCGAGCATCTCGCCGAGATGGACGGGCTGGCCAGGGTCCTGCGCGCCACGCTGGAGCCGGACGAGGCCCTGGCGGAATGGCTGGCCGCGTTCGTGGGCCGCCTCACCGAGTACCGGGGCCTGGCCCGGGTGGTGATGCCCCAGCTGCGCGACCGCGCGTCACCGCTCGGCCGTGCCTGCCAGCGGATGCGGACCGCCGGGGCCGAACTGTTGGCCGAGGCGCAGCGCGACGGGTCGATGCGGACCGACCTCGACGTCGTCACGCTGCTGACGCTGGCTAACGCGGTGGCGCTGGTGGTCGAGCAGCGGCCGGATCAGGCCGGTCTCGCTCTGTCCTATCTCATCGACGGCCTGCGGCGGCGCTAGACATCCCGGGCGGTCAGACCGCGTTGTCGGAACTCCGTGACGGCAGTGACGGCAGTGACGGCCGTGACGGCCGGCGGCCACGCATGATTATCTGAACGTTGAAACAAGTACCCGACCGAGGCGCCCGGACTCCCGGTGGCTTTCGTTCGCACTCGGTGGATCACGCACAACTGGTGTGAGTTCGGTCACTTGACAATTGAAATGGCGGCTTCCTTCCTCGTCTCGGGCCTCGTCGCCGCCGGATCGGCCGCATTTCTGTACGTATTTTTGCTGATGTGGCGTCGGCGCTGACTTGCGAACATGGCAGCAGTCGCGGTTCCTGCGCTGGACCCTGCCGATGTGACGACGTCCATAGAGGAGACAAGGTGCGACGGTATGCCGTGCTAGGCCCATTGCGGATAACCGACGAGTCGGGCGAGATCGTCTTCACCGCCAGGAAGATGGAAATCTTCCTCGCCATTCTCCTGATTCGTGCCAATCAGGTCGTCTCGCTGAGCCAGGTAATCACCGAGCTGTGGGGGGACAACCCGCCTCGGCGCGCGACGGCGTCAGTCCACGTCTATGTGTCGAATCTCCGAAAAATGCTCACCCGCTCGGCGGGCTCCGACAGCCCGATCCTGACCCGGCATCCCGGCTACATGCTCCTGATGGGCTCGGACGAGCTGGACCTGCACATGTTCCAGCGGGAGGTCAACCAGGGGCGGCGGCATCTGCGGGAAGGCCGCTTTGAGCAGGCGTCTCAGTGTCTGGCGCGGGGCCTCGAGCTGTGGCGCGGCCCGGCGTTCAACGAGTACCGGGACGGCCCGATCGTCGGCGGCTTCGTCGGATGGCTGGAGGAGGCCCGGCTGGAGTGCATCGAGCTGCTGATCGACGCCGATCTCGCGGCCGGCCGCCATCGTGAGGTGATCGGGCGGCTGCTGTCGCTCGTCGCGGAGTACCCGCTGCGCGAGTTCTTCCACCATCGCCTGATGCTCGCGCTCTACCGGTCCGGGCGGCAAGCCGAGGCGCTGGAGACCTACCGGTCCGTCCGGGCCATGCTCGACCAGGACCTCGGCCTTGAGCCCGGTCGTGACCTGCGCGATCTGCATCGCTCGATCCTGCTGGCCGACGACGGTCTCGACATCCGGCACGCGGGCTGACGCGGCCAGGCGGGCCGCCCGGCCGATGATCCCGACCGGGTGGCCCGCGGCCCGTCCCCTGGTTACAGCCGCTCGAACGCGAAACCACCCTTGATCCACTTGCTGGACTCGACCGCGATGGCCAACGCGCGGTCGCCCGGCTCCATCGCGGCCAGCGCCCGCTCGAGCTGAAGGAACGGCAGCGCGTTCCCGGTGTTGCCTGTCTCGGTGACGCAGGAGACAGCCTCGGCCGCCGGCGCGGAGAGCTGCTCGACGATGTGAGCGGTCATCCGGCCGGACAGCTGGGGCGGCAGGAGGTAGTCGAAGTCGGACTCCGTCCAGCCGAGCTGGCCCAGCATCTCGCCGAGGATCTCCACCGCCAGCCGCGGCACGGCCTCCTCGATCGCCTTGTAGTTCTCGCCGGCGGGCGGGGCCTCCCGCCCTCGGTCGGCCAGGCCATACCATGCCAGGGTCTGACCGGCCTCGCGGCCCAGCCCCGTCAGCCGGGTGCCCACCTGGCGGATCACGGCGAGGCCGTCCGGCCCGGTCCCGAGGACCACCGCCCCGGCGGCATCACCGAACAGCAGCAGGTTCACGAGCTGGGCTGGGGGCAGACCGGTGACGTCCGCGTTCGTGTCCAGATGTTTGGCGCAGGTGTCGCCGCCGATCACGAGGGCGTTGTGGTGCCCGCCGCGGCCCAGGAACTGGCTGGCCACCTGCAGCGCCTGAACGGCGCCGGTGCAGCCGGACTGGAGCTGGAACGTGGTGACGTCGTTGATTCCGAGCGCGTCGGCAATCATGTTCACCGTGGCCGGCATCAGCATGTCGGGGGTGGCGGTGGCCATCACGATCAGGTCGATGTCGCCGGGAGCCATACTTCCGCCGGCCAGCGCCCGCCGGGCGGCGGTCGTCCCGAGCTCGGCGAGGGTGCAGTACCGCTCGCCGGTGTCGAGATCGGTCGCCAGGTACCGGGTATCGGTGCCGATGAACACCTCCATCCACTGCTCCCATACCTGATCGAGGCCGAAGGCCTTGGCCAGGCGCGCATTGTCCACGGGTTCGCCGGGCAGCGCGCAGCCGACCGAGCGAATGTAGACGTGGTCGTCGGACATGGCGTGTTCCTTCTGTCGTCGTCGTCCGGCTCCGGATGGGATCCGGCCGGGATCCGGCCGAGGACTGGCCGGGGCGCCGCTGAACGCGGGTGACCGCCGCGCCGGTCGTTTTTCCGACCCGCCGCGCCGCGGGGAAGACGATACGGAGGCGATGTCATTTTCTCAACCGCCGTTAATAAGGGAGCCGGACCCGGTTGCCCGGCGGCGCGCTTTCCTCGCGATTTAGCGCCGCTCAAGACTGGCGTTGGCCGGGTGAACGAGGCTGGGAAACCGGCGGGTCGGCGCGGCGCCACGCGGTGGTGCCCGAACCGCGACCCGTCCCGATCTCACCCCCACGGGAGCGAAGATGACCGAGACCAGGCCTGGACTCCTCGCCGGCCGGACGGCCCTCGTCGTAGGCGGCAGCCGCGGTATCGGCGCCGCGACCGCGCGGGCCCTGGGCGCGCACGGCGCCGCGGTCGGCGTGAACTACCACCACAGCTCCGAGGCGGCGGCGAAGCTAGTCGCGGAGATCGAGGCCGGCGGCTCGCGCGCGGTGGCGGCGGGCGCGGACGCGACCGATCCTTTGGCCGTCGCGGCCATGGTCGGGACGGTGACAAGCGCACTGGGTGACATCAGCATTCTGGTCTGCAACACGGTCGGGTTCGTGGAGGCGAACCCGTTCGAGCGGATCGAGGCGGGCAGCACCCTCGCGGTCGACAACGCCGACTCGATCAAGGACCGGGCCGCGATCCAGCTCGCGACCACTCTCTATCCGGTGCGCGAGGTGGTGCCCGGGATGCGACGGGCCGGCGGCGGCAGCATCGTCTTCATCGGCGCCACCGCCTCACGCGGCCGCCCGACCCGCGGTATCGCGGAGGTGTCGGTGGCCAAGGCGGCGCAGGACGCCCTGGCCCGTGCGCTGGCCAACGAACTGGGCGCCGACGGGATCCGGGTCAACACGATCGCGCCCGGGATGGTGCCCACCGACGCCAACGCCGGCGCCCGCCGCGACGCCGTGATCGCCGAGCTGGGCAGGACGACCCCGCTGGGGCGGGTGGCCTACGTCGACGACGTGGCCGACGTCGCGGTGGCTCTCGCCTCCGATCTCACCCGCCACCTGACCGGCGCCTACCTCGGGGTCGACGGTGGGCGGGGCATGCTCTGACGAACCCGCCGATCCGGACATGAAGCCGTCGACAGTGTCGAAGGGACTGACATGGTGATTCCAGCGGCGGGTGGCCCGCATGCGCGCTCGGCGCCCGCGACGGTCGAGGAACGGGCGGCGCACTGGAGCCTCTACGCGCCCTGGCTGCAGGACGACCCGGTTTCACACTGGGCCGAGATCCGGGAGTACCAGCCGGTCCTCCGTTCCGAGGAGCTGGGCGGATTCTGGATCCTGACCCGTTATGAGGACATCGAGTGGGCGGCCAGGAATCCCCGGATATTCTCCAGCGCCGAGGTCGGTATCCCGCACCGAAAAATCTTCCCGGAGAAGCAGATCCCGATTCAGCTGGACGGTGACGAGCACCGCCGGTGGCGGCAGACGCTCGCCGAGGTGTTCAACCCCAACATGGTGAACTACTTCACTCCGCGGATCCGCGAGGCCGCGGTGGAGGCCGCCGACCGGCTCGCCGGCCGCGACGCCTGCGACTTCATCACCGAGTTCGCGACCGCGCTGCCGGCCGAGACCTTCCTCATCACGTTCGGCATCGGCCGCGAGCATCTGGCGACGCTCCTCGAGCACAAGACGTGGCTACGCCGCGAGGGCATTCCCAAAGCCCGCACCGACGAGGACATCGTCAAGGCGAACCGCCCGCTGCGGGACTTCTTCGGCGACGCCATCGACCGGCTGCGCGCGGCGGGGATCGAGGGGCGGCGCGACGTCCTGAGCCAGTTGCTCCGCAGCCGTTTCGAGGGCCGTGAGCTGACCCGGGACGAGATGACGAACGTGGCCTTCGTGACCATGGGGGCGAGCCTGGACACGACCACCGCGTCCCTCGGTCTCCAGTTCCTCCGCCTGGCCGAGCGGCCCGACATCCGGCGCTCCGTCGCCGCCGCCGGACCGGAGCGGCTGCCGGCGATCGTCGAGGAGCTGCTGCGCCACGAGCCCGTGTCCACCACGGGCCGGGTCGTCACCGAGGACGTCGAGCGGCACGGAGTCGTCCTGCGCAGGGGCGACCGGGTCATGCTGTCCTGGGGGATGTCGGGCCTCGACCCGCGGATCTTCGAGAACCCCGACGAGATCGACTTCGAACGGGCGTCGACCCGCCACCTCGCCTTCGGGGTCGGCCCGCACCGCTGCCTGGGCATGCACCTGGCCCGGCGGGTCATCGCGATCGCGCTCGAGGAGTGGCACGCACGGTTCCCCGACTACCGGGTCGACCCGGACGTTCCGCCGGTCCGGCACTACTCGCCCGGCCGCGGCCTGATGAGCCTGCGCCTGCTGCTCGGAACCAATCCGGCCCCGGCCGGGGCCGGAGCATCCGGGGCCGCCTCGGCCGGGGGCGCGCGATGAGAGTCCAGGTCGCGGCGGAGTTGTGCATGGGGCACGGGATGTGCGCGATGCGGGCGCCCGAGGTCTACCAGCTCACCGAGTTCGGCACCAACGAGATGGGCGACTTCGACGTGCGGCCCGGCCTCGAGGGGCCGGCCGCGCTCGGGGCGCGGGCCTGCCCCGAGCGCGTTATCTCGATCATCGACGGCGAGCACGAGGTGTAGCGGCGGCGTCCGGGCGCGTGCCAGCGCCCGCTCGCTCGACAGTTCGACAGTTCGAACCCGGAAGGCGTGTGGACCGATGGTTGGCCAGGACGAGCTCGTCGACTACCTCAAGTGGGTGACCGCCGAGCTGCACCAGACTCGTCAGCGTCTCGCCGCGGCGGGCTCAGCGGCCCCCGAGCCGGTCGCGATCGTCGGGATGAGCTGCCGGTTTCCCGGTGGGGTGGGCACCCCCGAAGAGCTGTGGGAACTGGTCGCGGCGGGCGGGGACGCGGTGTCGGGCTTCCCGACCAGCCGCGGCTGGGACATCGACGCTCTCTACGACCCCGATCCCGACGCTCCGGGCACGACGTACACCCGCCACGGCGGCTTCCTCCATGACGCCGCCGATTTCGACGCCGGCCTGTTCGGGCTCAGCCCGCGCGAGGCGATCGCCATGGACCCCCAGCAGCGTCTCCTGCTGGAGACGGCCTGGGAGGCGTTCGAGCGCGCGGGTCTGGCCCCGCCGGGTCTGCGGGGCAGCGCGACCGGCGTCTTCGCCGGCGTCATGTACAACGACTACGCTGGGCGACTGCGGGCGGTTCCGCCGGAGTACGAGGGCTTCATCGGCAACGGCAGCGCCGCGAGCGTCGCCTCGGGCCGGATCGCCTACACGTTCGGGCTCGAGGGGCCCGCGATCACGGTCGACACAGCCTGCTCGTCCTCGCTGGTCGCCGTGCACCTGGCCTGCCAGGCCCTGCGGGCCGGTGAATGCTCGCTGGCGCTGGCCGGCGGCGTCACGGTGACGGCCACTCCGGGAGTGTTCACCGAGTTCAGCCGGCAGCGCGGGCTGGCGGCCGACGGGCGGTGCAAGTCCTACGCCGCCGCCGCCGACGGCACCGGCTTCAGCGAGGGCGTGGGCCTGCTGGTGCTCGCGCCCCTGGCGAACGCGCTGCGGGACGGGCGTCCGGTCCTGGCGGTCATCCGCGGCTCGGCCGTCAACTCCGACGGCGCCAGCAACGGGCTGACCGCGCCCAACGGCTCGGCGCAGCAACGCCTCATCCGCCGAGCCCTGGCCGAGAGCCGGCTGGAGCCCGGCGACATCGACGCGGTGGAGGGCCACGGCACGGGAACGACGCTCGGTGATCCTATCGAGGTGCAGGCCCTGCTGGCCACCTACGGCCGGGGCCGGCCGGCCGGCCGGCCCCTGTTCCTGGGCTCGGTGAAGTCCAACCTCGGTCACACCCAGGCGGCGGCCGGCGTGGCCGGGATCATCAAGACGGTCATGGCCATGCGCGCGGGGGAGCTGCCGCCGAGCCTCCACATCGACGCGCCGTCGCCGTATGTCGACTGGTCCGCCGGCGGGGTGGCGCTGCTGCGCGAGGCCGTGCCGTGGCCGCCGGCCGGCCGCCCGCGCCGCGCCGCCGTGTCCGCGTTCGGCATCAGCGGCACGAACGCGCATCTGATTCTCGAGGAAGCCCCGGCCCCACCGCCAGCCGCGGCCGGGGAGCCAGCGCCGGTCCCGGCCATGGCCGGGACCGGCGCTGGCCGCCGCCCGGAGGCACCGGTGCCGATCGTCGTCACGGGGCACAGCGTCCAGGCCCTGCGGGGCCAGGCGGCACGGCTGCGCCAGTTCGTCCTCGAGCACCCGGAGACGGCCCGACGCGATCTTGCGCACGCGCTGCTGTCCACCCGCCCGCTGCTCGCCGAGCGGGCGGCCGTGATCGCGCACGACGACCACGACCTGCGGCGGGGACTGGCCGCGCTGGCCGGCGGCACACCCGATGGCGCCGTGCTGCACGGGGACGGGCGGGTCTCCGGCCAGCTTGCGTTCGTGTTCACTGGCCAGGGCAGCCAGCGTCCCGGAATGGGCCGGGACCTGTACGCGGCCTTCCCGGTGTTCGCCCGCGCGTTCGACCAGGCGTGCGACCTTCTGGAGACTGGGCTCGACCAGCCGCTGCGGGACGTGGTCTTCGACGACGCGGCCGACCCGGCCACGGCGGAGCTGCACCAGACCCGCTACGCGCAGCCGGCCCTGTTCGCGCTCGAGGTCGCGCTCTACCGCCTGCTGGAAAGCCGCGGCCTCACGCCGGACCGGGTGATCGGGCACTCGATCGGGGAGCTGGCCGCGGTCCACGTGGCCGGCCTGCTCGACCTGGCCGACGCCTGCGCGCTGGTGTCGGCCAGGGCCGCGCTGATGCAGGCGATGCCCTCGGGCGGAGCGATGATCTCCGTGCGTGCCTCGGAGGCCGAGGTGGCGCCCCTGCTGGCCGAGTTCGCCGGGCAGCTCGGGATCGCCGCCGTGAACGGCCCGGCGTCCGTGGTCATCTCCGGGGATCGGGACTGCGCTCTCGGCGTCGCCCGCCGGCTGCGCGCCCAGGGCGCCAAGACCAGGCGGCTGCGGGTCAGCCACGCGTTCCACTCCGCTCACATGGACGGGGCGACCGACGCCCTCGCCCGGATCGCGGCGACCCTGTCGTTCTCCCCGCCGGCCATTCCGGTGATCTCCAACCTCACGGGCGCGCTGGCCGGCTTCGACGAGCTGCGCTCGCCGTCGTACTGGGCCGACCACCTGCGCCGCGCGGTGCGCTTCCACGACGGCGTCGCGACGCTGTGGGACGAGGGGACGCGCGCGTTCCTCGAGGTCGGGCCGAGCGCCGTGCTGACCCCACTGGTCCAGGAATGCCTGTCCCCGGCCGACGACCTGCTCGCGGTGCCGGTCCTGCGGGCGGATCGCGGCGACGTCGACGCGCTGACGGCCGCTCTCACCCAGACCTTCCTCAGCGGGGTGCCGATGGACCCGGCCGCTCTCGTCGGCGAGCGGCCGCGCACGCGCGTGGAGCTGCCGACCTACGCCTTCCAGCGCCGTCGCTACTGGCTCGACGCCGAGGCGGGTTCCGGGCCGGGCGGCGGGGGCCTCGACGCCGGCTTCTGGGAAGCGGTCGAGTCGACCGACACGGACGCGCTCGCGGAGCTTCTCAGCCTGCCCGCTGACCGGCTGGCGGCGCTGCGCGGGCTGCTGCCGGCGCTGCGCGCCTGGCGGCGCCACGGCGGCTGGCGCTACCGGATCCGGGCCGCCGCCCACCCGGAGCAGGCCGCGCCCGACTCCTCGGCGGGCCGGGCGGGGGCGCGCCGGCTGGTTCGCGCGCCGGCGCGGCGCCCACGCTCGGGCCGGGGCTGGCGTCCGCGCGGCACGGTTCTGGTCGTGGGTGGTACCGAGGGACTCGGCGCCCACGCCGCCCGATGGCTGGCCGCTCGGGGCGCCTCCCGCCTGATCCTCACGGGCGGCCCGCCGGCCAGCCCGTCCACTGAGCACCGCGCACTCGTCGAGGAGCTGACGGGCCGGGGCGTCCAGGTCACCGTCACGCCCTGCCGCACCGGGGGCGACGTGGCCGCGCTCGTCGGGTCGATCCCGGCCGGGGAGCCGCTGCGGGCCGTCGTGCACGCTGGCGGGAAAGGCGCCGCCGGCCTCGAGTACGTCGACGAGCACACGCGCCACCTGGGCCTCGAAGCGTTCGTGGCGTTCGGTCCACTACCGACCGAGTTCGACCGGTTCGAGGCCGGCGCGACCGACTCCGACCACGCTGGCGAGATCACCGAGGGCGCCGGCGAGCATGACCGGGCGGTGGAGCCGCCGCCTCCGGCCGGGATCGAAGCGGTGGTCCGGGCCCGTCTGGACGCCGGGCAGGCCGCCTCGTCGGTGGCCTGGGGACCGTGGGAGGGCGGCGCCAGCGCGCCGGCCGGGCTGCGCCCGCTGGCCCCGCGCCTCGCGATGTCCGTGCTCGAGGACGCCGGGTCGGGCGGTGAGCCCTTCCTCGTCGTCGCGGACGTCGACTGGGAGGAGCTGATCGTGACCGGCGCGGGCCAGATCGATCCGTTCTTCCAGGACGTGCCCGAGGTCGCCCGGCTGCTCGCCCGGCCGGACACCTCGCCGGAGCCGGAACTCGCCCTGCTGGACCTGCTCGCGGCGGCCGGCGAGACCGAGACCGAGGCGGAGGCGATCCTGCTCGGCGTCCTGCGCGCGCACGCCGCGGCGGTGCTCGGCCACCACTCCCCGGACGAGCTGCCGACCGACGGCAGCCTGACCGAGCTGGGCTTCAGCTCGTTCACCGCCCTGGAGCTGAGCAACCGGCTGGCGGCGGCGACCGGCCTGAGCGTCCCGCCCACCGCCGTCATCGAACACCCGACCCTGGGCGCTCTGGCCGGATACCTGCGCCGCGAGCTCGCGACGGCCGGCCGGGTTCAGGATGCGCCGGAGACCGCCGCGCCCGGGCCACCGGCGCCCCGAGCGGGGCAGCCCGCGGCCGAGGCCCGGGCCTGACGTCCCGCGCGACCTTAGAACGGCTTTAGAACCGTGTCCGAGGATTCCGGGAATCCGTGGACGCCTGCCCTGACGTGCTCTCGCGACGCACGGCGGCAAGGCGCGCGAGTCGCTAGGGGGCGTCATGCGTTCGGCACATCCGGCTGCTCGGTCCGGCCCTCGAGGCGGGCGAGGATCTCCCGGCCGGCCTCGGCCCGCCGCCGGCCGCCGGCAGCGGCGGCCCCGGCTGGCCGTGGCCGCGGCGGCGGCCCTCGCCGTCCTGGTCGCGGCCGACGGATGCGGCTCGAGCGGGTCCGGATCCGCCACCACCGGCGCCCCGGTGGCCGGGGGCACCCTGACCTTCGCCACGGACACCGAGCCGGGATGCCTGGACCCCGGCTACGACCCACTCGACGTCACTGCCCTGATCGACCGGAACATCGTCGACTCGCTGGTCTACCAGGCGCCCGGAGGCAGCCTCCATCCGTGGCTGGCCCAGCGCTGGACGGTCTCGCCGGACGGCCGGACCTACACCTTCACCCTCCGCCCGGGCGTCCGCTTCCAGGACGGCACCCCGCTGAGCGCCGCCGCGGTGAAGGCCACCCTCGACCACGCGGTGGCTCCGGCGACCAAGTCGCTCTACGCGGCCGGGCTGCTGCGCACCTACACGGGTTCCGACGTCCTCGACGCCCGGACCGTCGCGGTCCGGCTGTCCCGGCCCGACGCCACCATCCTGCGCGCCCTCAGCACCCCCTACCTGGGGATCCAGTCACCCCGGTCGCTCGCGGGACCCGAGCCGGCGCTGTGCCTGCACCCGGTCGGCACTGGGCCGTTCTCCTTCGTGAGCTGGGCGAAGACGCAGCGCCTGACGCTGCGGAAGAACCCCGACTACCGGTGGGGGCCGGCGGTGGCCGGGGCGCTGGCCGGGCCCGCGCACCTGGACGGCATCACGGTCGAGTTCATCGCGGAGGACGCCTCGCGGATCGGCGCGCTGACCAGCGGCCAGGTCGACGTGGTGGCCGACGTACCACCGGTCAGTGCGCGGGCGGCCCGGGGAGCCGACTACCGCCTGCTCTCGGCGCAGGCCCCCGGCGGCGTGTACGCGCTCTACCTCAACACCTCCCGCGGGCCGCTTGCCGACGAGCGGGTGCGCCGGGCGCTGGCCCAGGGCGTCGACCTGACGGCGCTGGTCAGATCGGTGTACTTCGGCCAGTACGCGCGGTCGTGGAGCGTGCTGAGCCCGACCACCGCCGACTACGACCCCAAGCTGACCGGAACCTGGCCCTACGACCCGGCGCTCGCCGGCCGCCTGCTCGACCAGGCCGGCTGGACCGGGCGGGACGCCCAGGGGTACCGGACGAGGAACGGCCAGCGGCTCACGATCTTCTGGCCCTACCCGTCGCAGTACCTGCGGGAACAGCGCGACGTGCTCGGCCAGGGCATCCAGGCGGGGGCGAAGAAGATCGGGATCGACATCCGGTTCGTCGGGCAGGACGCCGGCACGTTCTCCCGCGAGGTGTCCAGCCGGACGGCGGACATCGTCTCGGTGAGCACGGAGCGCGCCGATCCGGACGTGCTGCGGCTGCTGTTCGGATCGGCCGAGACGTACTCCAGGGGCGGCTACAACGTCTTCGGCCTCAACGACCCCGCGCTCGACCGGTGGCTGAACGAGGCCGCGGCGGTCAACGACCCGGCCGTCCGGGTCCGTGACTACGCCGACGCCCAGGCCTACATCAGCCAGCACGCGCTGGCCGTGCCGGTCTACGTGCCCACCTTCCTGCTCGGCGCCGCCTCCCGCGTGCACGGCCTGACCTTCGACGCCGAAGGCGCCCCCGACCTCGCCCGCGCGTGGCTGGACACCTGATGCGCCCCGCGGGGCGCTGGTTGCTCGGGCGGCTCCCGCGGGCGGTCATCGTGCTGGTGGGCGCGGCGACGGTGACGTTCGTGGCCTTCCACCTGCTGCCCGGCGACCCGGCGCGGGTGTCGCTGGGCACGCCGAACCCGACCGCGCAGCTCGTCGCCACGACCCGCCACCAGATGGGCCTCGACCGGCCGCTCGCCCAGCAGTACCTGGTCTTCGTCGGCCGCCTGGCGCGCGGTGACCTCGGCATGTCCTACCAGCTCCACGAGCCGGTGGCGGGGGTGATCGGCCGCGGGCTGTGGCCGACCGTCGAGCTCGCGCTGGCGGCGTTCGCGCTCGCCGTCGTCGTGGCCGTCCCGCTCGCGGTCGCCACCGCCGGGCGGCGGCGGGCGTCGGCGGCGCTGTCCTGGACCGTCGAGCTGGTGCTGATCTCCAGCCCCAGCTTCTGGATCGGCATCCTGCTGCTGACCCTGTTCTCGTTCGACCTCCGGCTGTTCCCGGTGATCAGTGGGACGAGCGCGCGCGGACTCGTGCTGCCGGCCGTCACGCTGGCCGCGAGCATCGTGGGCGTGCTCACCCAGATCCTGCGGGAGGGGCTGGAACGGGCCCTCGACGAGCCGTTCACGACCAGCGCGCGGGCCCGGGGCAGCGGGGAGACGGGTGTGCGGCTGCGCCACGGGCTCCGCCACACCCTCATCCCCCTGCTGACGACGTCCGGCTGGATCCTCGGGGCCCTGTTCACCGGATCGGTCGTCGTCGAGACGGTGTTCAGCCGGCAGGGCCTCGGCCGGGTCGCGGCCGCCGCGATCACCGGCCGCGACCTCCCGACGGTCACCGGGGTCGTCGTCGTGTCGGCGCTGGCCTTCACCGTGCTCAACATCACGCTCGACGCGGCCTACCATCTCGTCGACCCGCGGTTGCGCGAGGCCGCCGCGTGACCTCGATACCGGAGACGCTTCCCGCCGCCCGCGGCCGGGCCGCCGCCTGGGCGCCGCGGCCCGGCGTCGTCGCGGCGTGGATCCTGCTCGCCCTGGTCGCCCTGGCCGTCGCCTGGCCGAGCCTGCTGGCCGCCCGGGACCCGAACGCGGCCGACCCCGCGACCGCGCTCGCCGGACCCGGCGCCGGGCACCTGTTCGGCACCGACGAGCTCGGACGGGACGTGCTGAGCCGCGTCGTGTACGGAGCCCGGCCGTCGCTGTTCATCGGCGCGGGGTCCACCCTGACCGCGCTGGTCGCCGGGTCGCTGCTCGGCGTCCTGGCCGCGACGTCGGGCCGGGCCGTCGACGGCGTCGTCATGCGGGTAGCCGACGTGCTGCTCGCGTTCCCCGGCCTGCTGCTGGCGCTGCTGGTGATCGCCGCGATCGGGCCGGGCACCACCGACGCGATGATCGCTCTGGCCTGCGCCTCCGTGCCCGGCTTCATCCGGATCGCCCGCTCCCAGGGCCTGGTCATCCGGCGGGCCGATTACGTCCGGGCGGCGGTGGTGCTCGGCCGGGGGCGGGCGGCGATCCAGCTCCGCCATGTCCTGCCGAACGCCCTGCCGCCGCTGCTGGCGTTCGCGATGATCAATATCGGGGCGGCGATCATCTCGGGGGCCACCCTCAGCTTCCTCGGGCTCGGGCCGCCGGCGCCGACCCCGGAGTGGGGAGCGATGCTCTCGACGAGCCGGGGCTACCTCTCGGTCGCCTGGGCGCCGGCGGTGTTTCCCGGACTGGCCATCACGGTGACCGTCATCGCGGTGAATGTCGCCGGCCGGGACCTGCGCCGCCGCTTCGAGGGACGGCAGGCGGTGCCGCATGCCTGACCAGGACCGCTCGGCCGACGGTAGCCGACCGCTAGTCGACGTCCGCGGCCTGCGGGTCTCCTTCCCGGCCCGGCGCGTCACCATCGAGGCCGTCCGCGGTGTCGACTTCACCCTCGGCGCGGGGGAGTGCCTCGCCGTCGTCGGCGAGTCGGGCTCGGGCAAGAGCGTGACGGCCCGGGCGCTGCTCGGGCTGGCGGGTGCCCGGGCCCGGGTCGAGGCGAGCCGGCTGGAGCTGGCCGGCGAGGACCTGCTCGCGATGACCCCGCGCCGGCTGCGCGAGATCCGGGGCGGCCGGATCGGACTTGTGCTCCAGGACGCCCTGACCTCGCTGGACCCGCTGCGGACGGTGGAGGCCGAGATCGCCGAGGCGCTGCGCAACCACCGGGTGGTCGGGCCGGACCGCGTTCGCGAGCGGGTCGTCGAGCTGCTGCGCGACGTCGGCGTCCCCGAGCCGCGGGAACGGGCCCGGCAGTACGCCCACCAGCTCTCGGGCGGTCTGCGCCAGCGCGCTCTGATCGCCTCCGCCCTCGCCGCGCGGCCGGAGGCGCTGGTCGCCGACGAGCCGACGACCGCGCTCGACGTGACGACGCAGGCCCGCCTGCTGCGCCTGCTGGCGGCGAAGAAGGCCGAGGGCATGGCGGTCCTGCTCATCAGCCACGACCTGGCGGTCGTCGCCGGGCTCGCCGACCGGATCGCGGTGATGTACCGGGGGGAGTTCGTCGAGCAGAGACCCGCGGCGGAGCTGCTGGCCGCGCCGGCGCATCCCTACACACGGGCGCTGCTGGCCGCGGTTCCCTCAGCCCACGCCACCCCGCCCCGACGGGCCCGCCCGGGCACCGCGTCCGGGTCCGGCACCTCCTCCGGGCCCGGCGTCGCGTGTGGGTCCGGCACCGCCTCCGGCGAGGGAGCGCCGCTGCTCGTGGCCGAAGGACTGACGAAGAGCTTTCGCGGCCAGGACGGGACGAGGAGGGTCGCGCTCGACGGCGTCTCGTTCGAGGTGCGGGCGGGCGAGGTCCTCGGTGTCGTCGGCGAGTCCGGCTCCGGGAAGACCACCGTCGCCACCATCGTCCTCGGGCTCCTGGCGCCTGACTCCGGGACCGTCCGACTGGGCGGGAAGCCGTGGTCGGGCCTGCCCGAAGCGGCTCGACGGCCGCTGCGCCCCCGGATCCAGCTGGTGCCCCAGGACCCGTTCGGCTCGTTCGACCCGCGGTACCCAGTGGAACGGATCATCGCCGAGGCGGTGCCCGAGCGTGGCGAGGCGCGGCGGCGGCGGATCGGCGCGCTGCTGGACCTCGTCGGCCTGCCCGGGCATCTGCTCGGGCGGCGGCCTCCCCAGCTCTCCGGTGGGGAGCGGCAGCGGGTCGCGATCGCCCGCGCGCTGGCGCCGCGACCGGACCTGCTCGTCTGCGACGAGCCGGTGTCGGCGCTCGACGTGTCGGTCCAGGCCCATGTCCTCGACCTGCTGGACGATCTGCGTGAACGGCTGGGCACCGCGATGCTGTTCATCTCGCACGATCTCGGCGTCATCCGGCGCACGAGTGACCGGGTCCTGGTCATGCGGTCCGGTCGGGTGGTCGAGACAGGCCCGGTGCGCGACGTCCTCGACCATCCCACCCACCCCTACACCCGGGAGCTGATCGCGGCGCTCCCGCGCCTCGGGCTCTCGGCCGGCTCCCCGCCCGCCGACGCCGGAACCCGCTTGATGCGCGTCAGCGCGCCCGGCTCACCCACCGCGCCCATGACCCAAAGGGAACTATCGTGACCGAACAGAGGCCGATCCGCGTGTCGGTGCTCAACACCGTCCCGGTGTGGAGCGACAGCTCGCCCGCGACCGCTCTGCGCGAGGCGATCGATCTCGCCGGCGCCGCCGAGGCGATGGGCTACCACCGGTACTGGGTGGCCGAGCACCACAACACGGTCAGCGTCGCGAGCGCCGCGCCGGCCGTCCTCGTGGGCCAGCTCGCCGCGGCGACCTCCAGCCTCCAGGTCGGGTCGGGCGGCGTCATGCTGCCCAACCACGCGCCGCTGGTGGTCGCGGAGGAGTTCGGCACCCTGCGGGCGCTGCATCCGGGTCGCATCGACCTCGGCGTCGGGCGGGCACCGGTGACCGACGCCGCCACGGCCGTCGCGCTGCGCCGGGCGGCGGACGCGGACTTCCCCCGGCAGCTGGTCGAGCTCATCGGCTACTTCGACGCGCCGTGGCCGGACGCGGGCAGGCCGGTGACCGCGGTGCCGGCGGCTGGCAACAAACCTCCGATCTGGCTGCTGGGGACCAGCCTCGACAGCGCCCGGCTGGCCGCCCGGCTGGGTCTGCCTTACGCGTTCGCGCACCACTTCAACCCGGGCGGCGCGGCCGCGGCGGCGGCGGAGTACCGCCGCGCGTTCCAGCCCTCGCCCGAGCTCGACCGGCCCTACGTGATCCTGGCGGCCACCGTCATCGTCGCGGAGACCGCGCCCGAGGCGGCCCGCCTGGCTCTGCCCGTCGCGGTGAGCGCGCTCCGGCGCCGGTCCGGGCAGTCGCCCCAGCCGCTGCCGACCGAGGAGCAGGCGGCCGCGCACCCGATGGGCCCGGTGGAGCGCGAGATCGTGGCCGACCGCGTGCGGACCCACGTCATCGGCGATCCGGCCCAGGTACGGGCGAGGATCGCCGAGCTGGTCACGACCACCGGCGCCGACGAGCTGATGGCGACGACAGCGGTTCGCGACTACGGCCAACGGCTGCGCTCCTACGAGCTTCTCGTGAAGGCCGTGGCGAGCGGTTAGTGCCAGCCCGGTCGCGGGAACGCGACAGGCCGGACCCCGCGCGGCACTCGCGCGGCGTCCGGGCCAGGCGGGGATCGCGGTCAGGCCGGGGTGGCCGCGGCGATGATGGCGGCGCCGCTCTCGTTGTACTGCCGGTAGTAGACGATCTGGCCGTCGCGGATGCGGAGCATGACGAAGTAGGTGGTGCGGTAGGAGCCGCCGGTCGTCGTCACGGTGCCGGTGGCGACGTACTCGACGAACCACAGCTCCGGGTCGGTGGTCTCGTACACGACCGGCGAGGAGATCTCGCCCAGCTTGATGGGGCTCGCCGACTCGGCCTTGGCGATGGTCGCCCTGATCTTCTCCCGGCCTTCCAGGTGCTTCAGGGCGGCGACGGTCATGAACGGCATGTCGCTCACCGCGTCCTCGGCGAAGACGTCGGCGAAACCGGAGTAGTCGTGCCGGCCCATCCGGTCGAGCATCAGGTCGATGATGGCCCGGGGAGAGGCGTGGGCCGGGGCGGCGGTGGCGGCGGGTTCGGCCATGACGGGGCTCCTTTGCGGTGGGTTTCGCCTGTCGGGGGCGGTCGCCGTGGGAGGAGGCCCGGCCGTCGGCCGGGCGGCCGGCGGGCTAGAAGGACGCGGGCAGCGAGACGACCGAGCGCATGATGTCCCCCTCGGTGAACCGCGCCTCGTGCGGCTCGATGGCGAGCCTGAGGCCGGGCAGCCGGGTCACCAGCTCCTCGAACGCGATGCGCAGCTCCGCCTTGGCCAGGTGCGCCCCGACGCAGTAGTGCGGCCCGGCGCCGAACGCCAGGAGCGGCGGGGGGTCGCGGTCGAAGCGGATCGAGTCCGGATCGGGGTACGCGGTCTCGTCGCGCATTGCGGACGACCCGGCGATGAACACCGCCTGCCCCCGCTCCACGGTCCCGGAGGGCAGCTCGACCCGGTCGGTGGCGACACGCAGGGTGCCGCCGTTGCCCAGCGGGTTGAAACGCAGCAGCTCGTCGACCGCGGCGGGTATCAGGCCGGGCGTGTCGGACAGCTGCTTCCACAGCTTTCCGTCGTCGCGCAGCAGGACGAGGAGCGACCGGCCGATGATGTTGGAGGTCGTCTCGTTCCCGGCGGCGATCAGTGTCATGATCATGTACTCGAGTTCGCGCTCGGTCAGCTTGTCCTCGCCGTCGCGCGCCGCGATCAGGTTGTCGATCAGGAACGTGCTGGGTTCCGCCCGGCGCTGGACCACCAGGTCGCGGACGTAGGCCCAGAACGTCCGCAGGTGCTCCGCCCGCTCGGCGGGTTCGATCCTGACCGCCGAGGCGAGCGTCATCGACCAGTCCCGGAACCGGGACGAGTCCTCCTCGGGGATGCCGAGCAGCCGGCAGATGATCCGGATCGGCAGCGGGAACGCGTAGTCGGCGACGAGGTCGGTGGGGCTTCCCGCCTGCTCGATCCCGTCCAGCAGTTCGCGGGCGACGGCGCGGATAGCCGGTTTCCAGGTCTCGACCTGGCGCGGCGTGAACGTCGAGGCGATGATGCGCCGGATCCGCAGGTGCTCGGCGCCCTCCTTGTTCAGGAGCAGCTCGGGATCGTCGAGGGCGCTGGGCCCCTTGACGATGCGCGGCGAGCCGGGAGCGGTGAGGTTGTGGGACAGTCGCGGGTCGGCCAGGGCCGCGGTGACGTCCCGGTAGCGCACCAGAAGTATCCCACGGTCGCCGCTCGGCAGCCGCACCTCCCCGAACGGGCAGCTGGCGCGCCGCTCGGCGTACTGGGGTGGCGGGCTGCCCAGCGGGCCGTCGGGGAAGGGGAACGACGGTAGCTCGTCGACGGCGTCGGTCATCATGGCCAGCGGCCTCCACGCGGTGACGGTCTGAGACGAAGGACGTTCGCCGACGCTAGAAGGACCGCCTAAAGGGGCTCTAACGCGACGGACGGGCGCTGGCCGCCGCGGCTGTGGGCCGGTAACGCGGTACCGGTTGCGCGGAACCGGTACCGCGGGCCGCGCACGCCCCGTAGCCTTCTCGCGGGCAGGCGGAAAAGGACTCATGTTCCACTTTCGGTCCGCTCGACCTTCCGTCGCGCCTTCCAACCCGGGCGACGCTCACTCTTGGAGCCAGCTGTGACCGTAGGCCGTGATCTCCATCTCGCGGTGGCCCTCAACGACGCGGGCTGGCATCCCGCCGCGTGGCGGGCCCCCCAGGCGCGCGGCGCCGAGCTGTTCGACGCGGGCTACTGGGGCGATCTCGCGCACGAGGCGGAGCGCGGCCAGCTGGACTTCGTGACGATGGAGGACAGCTCGGTGCTGCAGTCGGCCCGGCCCGGGATCCCGGACGGCCGGGCCGACCAGGTCCGGGGCCGGCTGGACACGCTGCTGGTGACGACAGCGATGGCCGCCCGTACGTCCCGCCTCGGCCTCGTGCCCACCATCACGACGCGCACCGACCCCTACCGGCTCTCCACCGGGATCGCGACGCTCGACCACCTCAGCGGCGGCCGGGCCGGGTGGCGGCCGATCGCCGCGCACCGCGGCGCGGCTGGCCCCATGCCCGGGCACCGCGACGCTCCGCCGCCGCGCTTTCGCGGGCCCGCCGACCCGGCGGTGGCGAGCTACCTCCGGCGGAGCTTCGAGGCCGGAGCCGCGGTGGTGGAGCTTGTCCGAGCGCTGTGGGACTCATGGGACGACGGGGCGATCCTGCACGACGTCGGCGCCGGGCGCTTCCTCGACCCGGCCAGGGTGCGGCCCGTGGACGCGGTCCACGGGTCCTTCAGCGTGGATGGGCCGTCCGCCACCCCACGCCCCCGGTGGGGGCATCCGGTGGTACTCGCGCTCACCCACACCCCCTACTCCGACGACTTCGCGCTGCGAGTGGCCGATGTCGTCGTGGTGACGCCGGGGGAGACCGACCTGGTTCCGGCGGTCATCGCCGGCCTGCGCGGGCGCGAGGCGGCCTTCGGGCGCCCGTCGCCACCCAAGGTCTACGCGGATCTCGTGGTCTTCCTCGGCGACACCGAGGCCGCCGCGCGCGAGCGCAAGGCGCGCCTCGACGAGCTCGACGGGGCCGAGTTCTCCTCCGACGCCTTCGTCTTCACCGGGACGCCCAGCGGCCTGGCCGACCTGCTGCTGTCCTGGCGGGAGCTGGGTGTGGAGGGCTTCCGGCTGCGGCCGGGCACCCTGCCCGCCGACCTCACCGCGGTGATCGGCGGCCTCGTGCCCGAGCTGCGCGCCCGCGGCGCGTTCCGGACCGGGTACCCGGCGGGGTCCCTGCGGGCGCGGCTCGGTCTGCCGGCGCCGCCGGCGGTCGCGTCCCCCGCCGTGTCCGAGCGCGTGGAGCCGGAGGCGGTGGCGTAACGGCGGCGCTCGGGTTGCGGCGGGGGTCACGCCGGGCTCGCGCCCGGCCGCGCTCCGGCGTCGGCGCGTTGTAAAACGGAATATTTTTCCGTATCGTGAGCCGCGAGCCGGACCGGATCTTCCGCTTGGCCGGTCCGGATCATGCCGAGCCCCCGCATGCCGTGCCCAGGGCCGGGCCCGAGCCCGGCTGCTGTCCTGATCAAAGGATGAGGATGAGCCAGGACCAAGACGTCAGAGCGACGATCGCGGCCGAGCCCGCCGCCGCCCCCGAGGAGCCGGGCCGGGCCCGTCGGCTGAGGATCGCCCTGGCGATCATCGTGGCCTGCCAGCTGATGGTCACGCTCGACGCGACCATCGTCAACATTGCTCTGCCGAAGATCCAGGCTGACCTCGGCTTCTCGCCGATCGGCCTGTCGTGGGTGCTCAACTCCTACACGCTGATCGCCGGTGGGCTGCTGCTGCTCGGCGGCCGCTTCGGCGACGTCTTCGGCCGGCGGCGGATGTTCATGCTCGGCCTGAGCGTCTTCACCGCCGCGTCGCTGCTGGGCGGCCTCGCGCCGACCGCGGCGCTGCTGCTCGTCGCGCGCGCCCTGCAGGGCGTGGGTGCGGCCATGGCCGCGCCCGCCTCGCTCTCCCTGATCATCAACAACTTCCGCGAGGGCCCGGAGCGCAACCGGGCGCTGGGCGGGTTCTCCAGCGTCGCCGGCCTCGGGCTCACCCTCGGGCTCATCCTTGGTGGCCTGCTGGCGGCGGCCTCCTGGCGGCTGGTGTTCTTCATCAACCTGCCCATCGGGATCGCCGCCGTCGCTCTCGCCCGGTCCTTCCTGCTGGAGACGGAGCGGCATCCGGTCCGCTTCGACCTGCCCGGGGCGGTCACCTCGACGCTGGGGACCTCGGCGCTGGTGTTCGGGTTCATCCGCGCGGCCTCGGACGGCTGGTCGGACCCCTGGGCGGTGGCCGCGTTCGTCGCCGGTGTCATAGTGATCGTCGGGTTCGTGCTGGCGGAGATGCGGGTCGAGCAGCCCATAATGTCCCTGCGGCTGCTGGCCGACCGGGCCCGGGCCGGCGCCTATCTCAACATGCTGCTGATGGCGTGCTCGCTTTCCGGGACCTTCTTCTTCCTCTCCCAGTTCGTCCAGGACATCCTCGGTTTCGGCACCGTGGAGGCGGGCGCCGCCTTTCTCCCGCTCGCGGCGACGCAGTTCGTCTCCGCGCGCCTCGCGCCCAAGCTGCTGCCGAAGTTCGGGCCGAAGAAGATCTCGACCACCGGTGTCGCGCTGGCCCTCTGCTCCAGCATCTGGATGACGCGGCTCACGGCGGGCAGCAGCTATCTCACCGGAATCCTCGGGCCGACGATCCTGTTCGGTGTGGGGGTCGGGCTGTGCTTCATGCCGCTGAACTCGGTCATCATGGCCGGCCTCCCTCGCCGCGAGACGGGAGCGGCCTCCGGCCTGCTCCAGGCGCTGCAGCGCAGCGGCGGCGCGCTCGGCGTGGCCGTTCTGGTCACGGTCTTCGGAACCGCGCTGCGCAACGCGCGTAACCACCCGGCCGCGGGTCTGAACGCCACCGCCCAGGCTCACCGGGCGCTTGCGCACGGTATCGCGACCGCGTTCATCGCCGGCACGACATTCATGGCGGCGGCCCTCCTGGTGTGCCTTTTCGTGGTAAAGGTGCGGCCGCCCCAGCCCGCCCAGTAGGATCGCCGGCCGCCGACAGGCCTGACGCGGCGCTTTAGGCCAGGTAAAGGCGGAGGAAATCGGGCCATCGAGAATGAGGCACCGGCGATCGGTGCGCACTCTGGCTCGAAGGCAGGCCGCATGACAAAGATCGATCAGGAGAAGACCGCCGGGGTGGCTGCCCCGCCGCCGCCCGGGTCGGCCGCGCCGCCGGGCTCGGCGGGCGGGGTCCTGGCGGATGGGGTTCCGGCCGGCGGAGTCCCGCTGTCCAGTTGGGCTCGGGCTCTGCTCGGCGCCGGAGCGGTCGTCACAGTGGTCGCGCTGGTGATCCAGCTTACGGCGATGTTCCTCGGCGCCGGCCCCACGAACGCCGTCTCCCGGCGGTACGACGCTGAGCTGCGGCGCTGGAGCCAGCCCTGGCTGGACCAGAACTGGAGGCTGTTCGCCCCCGACCCCGCCCGCGCCGACCTCGACATCCTGGCCCGGGTCCGGACGGCCTCCGGTGCTGTGGGGCCCTGGGTCGACCTCAGCGCCGCGGACAGCGCGGCGCTGAGGCACGACCCGTGGCCCAGCCGGGCGAGCCAGTTCGAGCTGACCCGGGCCTGGTACGGCTACGCCTACCGCATCTCCCTGGTCGGCGCGGGAACACCGAACCCGGCTCAGCTCGAGGTCCTGCGGCAGTACCTGCGGAACGTGATCGTGGGGCGGCTGCGGGCCGAGGGCGGCGGCTCGGGGCCGGCGGCCCAGGACGTGCGGGCCGTGCAGGCCCGTTCCGTGACCACGCCGGTACCCCCGCCCGGCGTGCGCACGCGTCCCCGCCCCGTCGTGGCGACGCTGCCGTGGTGGGACGTGCCGCCGGGCCTGGCGGTGTCCGAGTGATCGACGACGCCGCGGCGGTCATCGAGCGCCCGCCCGACGCGGTCGCCCCGCCCCGTCCAGGCGGGCTCCGCGCCGCCGCGCGGGAACTGGGCGCCACCGCGGCCGGAGCCGTCCGGGAATGGGGGCGCACGGCGTCGACCCGGTCGTTCGCGCTGTACGGAGCGGCCGCGCTCCGCATCGGTACGGGCGCGCTGTTCCTGGCGATGCTGCTGCGGGAGTACCCGAACCGCAACCGGCTCTGGGGCCCGCGCGCGGCGTGGTCGCCCGGCCTGGACCGGGCCTATGCCCGCGCGACCGACTGGTGGGGGTGGCTCAAGGCCTGGTACACCCTGACCGCCACCACCGACTCCTGGCGGTTCGAGCTGTCCTACGTCCTGATGATCCTGGTGGCCCTGGCCTTCGTTCTGGGTTGGCGGACCCGCCTGAGCGCCGTCCTGTTCATGCTGTCCGTCACCGCGTCGGAGGGGCGCAACGGCCTGGTCGCCGACTCCGGCTACCTGGTGCTGACGATCGCGTCGGTCTACCTCGTCTTCCTGCGGTCGGGCGAGCGCTGGTCCCTGGACGCCCGCCGGGCCCGGCGCCGGGCGGCCCGTTGTGGGCCGGGCCGGCTCGGGACGGGCCGGACCTGGCCGGCGGCCGGGGTCCGGGCCGAGCTCGGTGAGGTACGTCGCCGGCTCACGGCGCTGATCCACAACTGCGCCGTCCTGGGCGTCGCCTTCCAGGTCTGCCTGATCTACGGGGCCAACGGCCTGTACAAGGCGCAGGGCCAGACCTGGCAGGACGGCTCGGCGCTGTACTACTCGTTGCGTATCCGGACGTTGCGGCCCTGGCCGGTGCTGTCGGACTGGCTGGCCGGCCACGGTCTGATCATGACCGCGGTCGCCTACTTCACCGTGTTCGTCGAGGTCGGGCTGCCGTTCGTCCTGTTCAACCGGCGGCTGAAGTACACATTCCTCGCCGGCTTGGTCGCCATGCACGTCGGCATAGCCGTGGTTCTGGCGCTGCCGTGGTTCTCCGCCATCATGATCGTGATTGACGCGGTGCTCCTGCCGGAGGCGTTCTGGGTCGCGATCGGCGCTGGCGCGGCCGGGCTGGTCGCCCGGCGACGACGGGGGACCGCCAGGCCCGGGCCCGGCCCGACGCCGACTTCGAGCCCTGGCAACCGCTTGACCTGAGCGCTCTCGGGCTGTGCGACCGCCGCCTTGGGCGGCGGTCGCACCTGCGAAGCGCCCGGCGCGGGAGTCGCTCGGCTCCCGCGCCGGCCCGCCGCCTACGGCTCGCCGAACCAGGCCGCCAGCGCCGCCCGCCGGCCGTCGCCGTCGGTCCCCGCGACGTCGACGTGGGCGACGTGGCCGTCCGGCCGGACCAGGACGGCGGCTGCGGGGATGGCGTGCGTCGGCCTGGCGGTCACCACCTCCACCCGGTCCGACCAGGCATCGACACCGCCGAGGTCGGCGGTGCCGTCCGAGAGGTCCAGCAGGACGCCTCGCGCGGCCCGCAGCGTCTGGGCGACCTGGTCGACGCCGGCCGCGCCGGCCAGCGGCACGTCGGGTACCGGCGCGCCGATCAGGTCGCTTGCTCCCGCCGCGTCGCCGCAGCCGTCGGCTCCGGCGAGGCCGGCCGGGCCGGGCATCGGGTAGCGGGCCGTGCTCGGCACTCGCAGCAGGTAGCGGTTGACCTCCTCGAAGCCGATGAGCTCGGTGACCATCTCCCGCAGCGCGGCGACCTGGGGGTAGGGGGTCAGCAGCGCCATCGCCGCGTTCGCGTGCCAGCACATCCGTTGGCCGACCGGCCGGCGTTCCGCGTCGTAGGTGTCGAGCAGCCCCGGCGGAGCCCATCCGCGCAGCGTGGCCGCGAGCTTCCAGCCGAGGTTCACGGCGTCCTGGATGCCGGTGTTGGCGCCCTGGGTGCCGGAGATGAAGAACGAGTGCGCGGCGTCGCCGGCGATGAGGACCCGGCCAGCGCGGTAGGACCCGGCGAGCCGGGTCGGGCCGCCGTAGCGGGCCATGAACCCGATCTTCCCGAGCTTCGGCTCGCCGCCGGTGATGCGGCGGATGCCGGCTCGCAGCTCCTCGAGGGTGACGGGAACGTCCCCGGCCGGCCGCTCGACGCCGAACTCGATGGTCATCAGGCGCAGGACGTCCGAGCCGAGGGGAATGGCGCCGAACAGGCCGCCCGGATGCACGCCCGCGTCGAAGGCGGTGTCGGTGTCCGCGGTCAGCTCCATGTCGCCGAGCAGGCCGTAGTAGTCCGGTCCGCTCGCCGGGAAGTCGATGCCGGCCAGGGTTCGGACCGCGCTGTCCGCTCCGTCGCAGCCGACCAGGTAGTCGCCGCGCAGCTGGTAGCGGCCCCCCGGGCCGGCGACGTCGACGGCCACGCCGGCGTCGTCCTGGCCGACGCCGACGACCGTGTGGCCGCGGCGCACGTCCGCCCCGAGCTCCCCCGCCCGGCCGGCGAGCAGCTTCTCCAGCCGCCACTGGGGCAGGGCGTAGGTGTAGTCGTTCGGCGCCGCTGCCGCCATGTCGAGCCACAGCAGCGCGAACGGGGTGAGGGGCCAGGGGAACGTCTCGTCCGGATCGATCAGCTCGGTGAGGCCCCGGTAGCGGAACGTGTCCATCGTGCGCCCGTGGACGGCCATGCCGGCGGACGCTTCGGCTGGTCGCCCCCGCCGCTCCAGGACGACCGCGTCCACGCCGAGGAGCCCGAGCTCGGTGGCGAGCATCAGACCCGTGGGCCCGGCACCGGCGATGATGACCGTGCCAGTCGTGTTGGTACCAGCCGCGTTCGTGTCAGCCATGTTGCCTCCAAAGGGTTGCCGCTCCCGCGGGCGTCACGGGAGCCCGAACGGCCGGAGCCGGGTGGCGACACACCCGGGCGGGTGCCGCGCGGCGCGGGCGCTCAGGGAGCGCGTCCCAGCTCGTTGTCGATGAACGCGAGGATTTCCGCCGCGTCCGACTGCGCCAGCCGCCGGGTCACGTCCGCGTCCGGCTCGGTGGCGCCGGCGGCGCTCGTGGCGTCGCCGGTGAAGGCGGCCAGGATGGCGCGCAGCCGGTCGGCGACGTCCGAGCGCGCCGCGTCGTCGCCGCTCATCAGCGCGAGCGTCTCAGCCAGCTGGTCGAGCGCGGCCAGCGCCGGTGCTCCCGGTCCCGGGAGCGCGAGCTCCGTCCCGAGATAGGAGGCCAGGGCCCGGGGCGTCGGGTAGTCGAACACCAGGGTGGGTGGCAGGCGCCGGCCCATCTCGGCACCGAGTCGGTTGCGCAGCTCCAGCGCCGCGAGCGAGTCGAGCCCGAGGTCCAGGAACGGACGCGCGACGTCGACGGCGCCCGGCGTGTCGTGGCCGAGGACGGTCGCCACGGCCGAACGGACCAGGTCGAGCAGTACCCGCTCCCGCTCCCGCTCGGTGAGTCCGGCCAGCCGGCGGCCCAGCTCCGCCGGGTCGGCCGGGTCGGCGGGCTGTTCGCCCGGCCGCGGCCGGGCCGGCGCCAGCCCGCGCAGCAGCGCGGGCAGTGCGCCCGAGCGGCCACGCGCCCCCGGGGCGCGCAGATCGATCCCGACCGGCACCACCCGCGCGAGATCGAGGGCGAGCGCGTCGTCGAACATCTGCAGGCCGACCGCGGTGGTGATCGAAGCCAGTCCGGAGCGCCTCAGCCGGTCCCGACGCGCGGGAGCGAGCCCGCCCGTCATTCCGCCCTCAGGCGTCCACAGCCCCCAGTCCAGCGAGACGGCCGGCTGGCCGGCGGCCCGCCGGCTGGCGGCCAGGCCGTCGAGGAAGGCACTGGCGGCCGCGTAGTTCGCCTGCCCGGCACTGCCCCAGAGACCGGCGAACGACGAGAACAGCACGAACGCCCTCAGATCGGCGTCCCGGGTGAGTTCGTGCAGGTGCCAGGCCCCGTCCACCTTCGGCCGCAGCACCGTCTCGAACTGCTCCGGCGTCAGTGAGCCCAGCACGCCGTCGGCCAGGGCGCCGGCGGCGTGGATCACCGCGGTCAACGGGTGGGCTGGCGGGATCGCGGCGAGTGCGGCCGCGACGTCGTCCCGGTCGCCCACGTCGCCGGCGGCGACGGTGACGGAGGCGCCCAGGGCGCGCAGGTCGGCGACGAGGTCGCCGGCGCCCACCGCCGCGGCGCCCCGGCGGCTGAGCAGCAGGAGGTGACGCACGCCGTGCGACCCGACCAGATGGCGGGCGACCAGACCGCCGAGCGTGCCGGTGCCGCCGGTGATGAGGACGGTGCCCTCGTCCGACCCGGGCCAGCCGGTCGCGGTACCGGCGGCGGCCGCGGGGGCCGCCACCCGGACGAGCCGGGGCGCGAGCGGCACACCGTCGCGGAACGCGAGCCGCGGCTCGTCGCCCGCCAATGCCGGAGCCAGCGCCGCCACGTCGACCGGTCCGTTGACGTCGAGGAGGACGACGCTGCCGGGCGTCTCGGTCTGCGCGGTGGCGGCCAGGCCCCACACCGCCGCGCCGGCCAGATCCCGCACCGGCGCGCCGAGGGCGGTGGAAACGGCCTCGCTGGTCAGCACCACCAGCCGCGAGTCGGCCCACCGGCCGTCCCGCTGCCAGGCCCGCAGGAGCTCGAGCGCGGCGTCCAGCGCCGCCCGGACCGCCTCGGGCGTGTCCGCCCGGCCGCCCGCGCTAGGCGCGGCGATCACGACCTCGGGCGTCGGCCCGGCCGCGGCGGCCAGGGCGGCGAGATCAGGATGGACCTGCGCGCCCGGGACGAGGGCGCCCGCGGGCCCGAGAGCGGCCAGGAGCGCCGGCGGCTCGTCGCCGCCCGGCCGCGCCGCCAGCGGCTCCCACCCGATGGCGAACAGCGGCGCGTGCCCGGTCGGCCCGTCGGGGCGCAGCCGGTCGAGCGGGACCGGCCGCACCGCCAGCGCGGACACGTCGAGCACCGGCTCGCCGTCGGGCCCGGTGATCGCCACCGTGACCGTGTCCCGGCCGCGCGGCGTGAGACGGACCCGCGCCGCGGTCACCGCGCGCCGCCGCCAGGACACGCCGGACCACACGAACGGCAGTGACACCTGGTCCGGGTCGTTCCCGCCGGCCTGCTCGTCCTGGTCGGAGCCGGCCAGCGCGAGCGCGTGCAATGCCGCGTCGAACAGGGCGGGATGGACCGTGAAGGCCGCGGCCCGCTCGTGCTCGGACGGGGACAGCCCGACCTCGGCGAGGATGTCGCCACCGGCACGCCAGGCCGCGCGCAGGCCCTGGAAGGCGGGGCCGTAGTCGAGGCCGAGCTGCCCGAGGCGGTCATAGGCGGCGGTGGTGTCGACGGGCCGCGCCGCGGGCGGTGGCCAGGGCTCGCCGCCGGCGGTAGGCCGCCGCGGCTCGGCCCCGGCGGCCGCGCCGTCCACCGCTGGCCGCGCCGCCCGGCCCAGCGTGCCGGACGCGTGCCGGGTCCAGACCGTCTCCCCGCCCGGGTCCGCCCGCTGGGAGTGCACGGCGAACGGGCGGATTCCGGTCTCGTCCGGCGGCCCGGCGCTGGCGCGCAGGCGGACGCCGTCGCGCTCGGGCAGCGTGAGCGGAGCCTCGATGGTCAGCTCGTGGATGAGATCGCAGCCGACGTGGTCGCCCGCGCGCATCGCCATCTCCACGAAGGCCGTGCCGGGCACGAGCGCCGTCCCGCCGACGGCGTGGTCGGCGAGCCACGGGTGGGACCGCTGGGACAGTCGCCCGGTGAACACGGCCCGCGCGGAGTCGATCTCGTCGACGACCGCGCTCAGCAGCCCGTGACCGGTGGCGTCCAGGCCGAGGCCGTCGGCGTCGGCCGGCCCGGCCGGCGAGTCCAGCCAGTAGCGGCGCCGCTGGAAGGCGTAGGTCGGCAGCTCCACCCGCCGCGCGCCCGCGAACACGCCGGTCCAGTCGACGTCCACGCCGTGGCTGAAGGCCTGTGCGAGCGACCGCAGGAAGCGGGCCGGACCGCCGTCGTCCCGGCGCAGCGACTCAATGACAACGGCGGGGCTCTCGGTCTCCTCGATCGTCGCCCGCAGCCCGTGGATCAGGACCGGGTGCGGGTCGCACTCGATGAACGCCCGGTGCCCCCGCGCCAGCAGGGCCCGGGTGGCCTGTTCGAAGCGGACCGGCGAACGCAGGTTCGTGAACCAGTACTCGGCGTCGAGCCCGGCGGTGTCCAGGACGTCGCCGGTCACCGTCGAGTAGAACGGCACGTCGCCGCCGCGTGGCTGGATGTCCGCCAGCGAGTCGAGCAGCCGGGCGCGCAGCGCGTCCATCTCGGGGGAGTGGGACGCGTAGTCGACCGGTATACGCCGGGCCTGGACTCCGTCGGCCTCGGCGGCGGCGAGCATCTCGTCGACGGCGCCGGCCTGGCCCGACACGACGATCGAGGCCGGCCCGTTGACGGCGGCGATCCACAGCCGGCCCTCCCAGCGCGCGACGCGGGTCCGTGCCCGCTCGAGGGGCTCGGACAGCGAGGCCATTCCGCCGGCGCCCGCGATGCCGGCCAGAGCCGCGCCGCGCAGCGCGACGATCTTCGCGGCGTCCTGGAGGGAGAGCCCGCCGGCGATGTGGGCCGCGGCGATCTCGCCCTGGGAGTGGCCGACGACGGCGGCGGGCTGGACTCCGTGGTCGCGCCACAGCCGCGCGAGGGAGACCAGGACGGCGAACAGCGCGGGCTGGACGACGTCGACCCGGTCGAGGCCGGGCGCGCCCGGCGCGCCGCGCAGAACGTCGAGGAGTGACCACTCGACGTACGGGGCGAGGGCGTCGGCGCAGGCCAGCAGGTGGCCGCGGAACTCCGGTGAGTGCTCGAGCAGCTCCGTGGCCATGCCCGGCCATTGCGAGCCCTGCCCGGGGAAGACGAAGACGGCCCGCGGCTGGGCGACGGCGGTGGCGGTGACCACGTCGGCGGACTCCGCGCCGGCCGCCACGGAGCGCAGCCCGGTCACCAGGCCGTCGCCGCTGGCAGTGACTACGGCCCGGTGAGCGAGCGCGGCGCGGGTCGTGGCGAGCGAGAAGCCCACGTCCGCCGGGTCCGGCGCCGCCGTCCCCGCGCCGGCCGTGACGAACCGCGACAGCTCGCGGGCCTGCGCCCGCAGCCCGGCCTCGTCGGGCGCCGAGAGGATCCAGGGCAGCGGCGTGCCGCTCCGGGATGGACGGGACCCGGCCGGCGGCTCGTCCGGCTGGTCCGGCGGCTCCTCCAGGATGACGTGCGCGTTCGTGCCGCTGATGCCGAAGGAGGAGACGCCGGCCCGCCGGGGACGGTCCCCGCGCGGCCAGGCGACCGCCTCGGTGAGCAGGGCGACCGAGCCCGACGACCAGTCGACGTGGGGGGAGGGCTCGTCGACGTGCAGCGTTCGGGGGAGCTCGCCGTGCCGCATCGCTGAGACCATCTTGATCACGCCGGCGACACCGGCGGCGGCCAGGGTGTGGCCGATGTTGGACTTGATCGAGCCGAGCCACAGCGGGTCGCCGTCCCCCCGGTCGCGACCGTAGGTGGCCAGCAGGGCCTGGGCTTCGATCGGGTCGCCCAGGGCGGTGCCGGTTCCGTGTGCCTCCACGACGTCCACATCCCGGGCCGTCAGCTCCGCGCTGGTCAGCGCCTGACGGATCACGCGCTGTTGCGACGGCCCGTTCGGGGCGGTGAGGCCGTTGCTGGACCCGTCGGAGTTCACGGCCGATCCGCGCACGACCGCCACGACCGGATGCCCGCGCCGCCGCGCGTCCGAGAGCCGCTCGAGGAGCAGGACTCCCACCCCCTCGCCCCATCCGGTGCCGTCCGCGGCCGCCGAGAACGCCTTGCTTCGACCGTCCGGGGCCAGCCCGCGCTGGCGGCTGAACTCGATGAACGGGCGGGGCGTCGACATGACGGTCACCCCGCCGGCCAGCGCCAGGTCGCATTCACCGGCGCGCAGCGCCTGGCTGGCCAGGTGCAGCGCCACCAGCGAGGACGAACAGGCGGTGTCGACCGTGATCGCCGGCCCCTCGAGTCCGAAGGTGTACGCGACCCGGCCCGAGGCGACGCTCGTCGTCGTGCCGGTCGAGAGGTATCCCTCCAGTTCGGGCGGCGGCTGGCGCGCCCACGAGCCGTAGTCCTGCGCGATGACCCCGGCGAAGACGCCGGTCCGGCTGCCGGCCAGGCTGGTCGGGTCGATCCCGGCCCGCTCGAGGACCTCCCAGGACGTCTCCAGCAGCAGCCGCTGCTGGGGATCGGTGGCGACCGCCTCCCGGGGGCTCATCCCGAAGAAGGCCGCGTCGAACTCGTCCGCGTCGTGCAGGAACCCGCCCAGCGTGGCGTAGGTGTGCCCGGCCCGGCTGGGATCGGCGTCGTAGAGCGCCTCGACGTCCCAGCCCCGGTTGGTGGGGAAGGCGCCGATCGCGTCCGTGCCGTCGGCGACCAGCCGCCACAGGTCGTCCGCCGCCCGCACACCACCGGGGAACCGGCAGGCCATTGCCACGATGACGACGGGGTCGTCGGCCGGGCCGCCCGCCCCGGCCCGCCCGTCGCTCCCGGCGGCGGGAACGGGGGCGGGAGCGGGGGTGGGCGCCCCGTCGGGACCGAGGAGCTCGGCGCCCAGATGCTCGGCGAGGGCGCTCGCCGTCGGGTAGTCGAACAGCAGCGTCGCGGACAGCCGCAGACCGGTCGCGGCGGCCAGCCGGTTGCGCAGCTCCACGGCGGTGAGGGAGTCCAGGCCCAGGGCGTTGAACGGGCGGTCGATGATCGCCTCCGGCGAGTCGTGGCCCAGGACCGCGGCCGCGTGGTCGCGCACCAGGTCGACCAGGACGTGGGCGCGTTCGGTCGCGGGCAGGGATCGGAGCCGCTCCGCGAGCCCGCCGCTCCCGGCCGCCGGCGCCGCCGCCCGCCGCGCCGGCCAGCGGACCAGCCCCCGCAGGAAGGCCGGGACCGACTCGCCTGAGGCGCGCGGCGCGGTCCGGTCAAGCGCGGCGGGGACGAGAACGGGACGGCCGTCCGCCAGCGCCGCGTCGAACAGCGCGAGCCCGTCCGCCTCCGCGAGCGGCCGCAGGCCCACGCGCCGCAGCCTGGCCAGATCGGCCTGGCCGAGATCGGCGGTCATGCCCGAGCGGGGCGCCCACGGCCCCCAGGCGAGCGCGGTGGCGGGCAGGCCGGCCGCGTGCCGGCGCCGCGCGAGCGCGTCCAGGAACGTGTTGGCGGCCGCGTAGTTGGCCTGCCCCGGGCCGCCGCCGATGCCGGCGATCGAGGAGAACAGGACGAACGCCGCCAGATCCCGGTCCGCGGTCAGCTCGTGCAGGTACAGCGCCGCGTCGGCCTTGGTCCGCAGCACCCGGGCCAGCCGGTCGCTGGTCAGCTCGCCGACGGGGCCGTCGTCGAGGACGCCGGCGGCGTGGACCACGCCGGTCAGCGGGTGCGCCGCCGCTACGCCGGCCAGCAGGCTGGCCAGCGCGTCGCGGTCGGCCACGTCGCATGCGGCCACCCGGACCGTCGCGCCCAGCGATTCGAGCGCGGCGGTGAGCTCGGCGGCGCCGTCGGCGGCCGGCCCGCGCCGGCTGGCCAGCAGCAGGTGGCTGACGCCGTGCCGGGTGACCAGGTGCGTGGCCAGCAGTCTGCCCAGCGCGCCGGTGCCCCCGGTGACGAGTACGGTGCCGTCGGGGTCGAGGCGCCTCGGCGGCGTGAGCACGACCTTGCCGACGTGGCGGGCCTGGCTGAGGAACCGCAGCGCGCTCGGCGCCCGGCGGGCGTCCCAGGCCACCACCCGCGGCGGCGGGAGCTGTCCGGACTGGAACCGGTGGCGCAGCGCGGCGAGCATGGCGGCGATCCGCTCCGGCCCCGCCTCCATCAGGTCGAAGGCCCGGTAGGTCGCGCCGGGATGGCTCGCCTCGACCCGCGCGCGGTCCCGGATGTCGGTCTTTCCGAGCTCCAGGAAGCGCCCGCCCGGGCCGAGTACGCGCAGCGAGGCGTCGACGAAGGGGCCGGCGAGGGAGTTCAGGACGATGTCCACTCCGCCCGCGCGCCCGCCGGCGGTCGTGACGGCCCGGAAGCTCCGCTCGAAATCCAGCGTCCGGGACGAGGCGATGTGCCGCTCGTCGAGGCCCGCCGCCCGCAGGACGGGCCATTTGCCCGGGCTCGCCGTGCCGTACACCTCCAGACGCAGGTGCCGGGCCAGCGCGGTGGCGGCCATTCCCACGCCACCGGCGGCCGCGTGGATGAGGACCGACTCGCCGGCGTGGGCCCGGGCCAGGTCCACCAGACCGTAGTAGGCCGTCAGGTAGACGATCGGGCTGGCGGCCGCCTCGGCGAAGGACCAGCCGGTGGGGACGGTGGTGACGAGGCGGTGGTCGGTGACCGCCTCCGGCGCCACCGCGTCCGGGAACAGCCCCATCACCCGGGTGCCCGGCGGGAGCCCGACGACGTCCGGCGCCGCCTCGGCGACGACTCCGGCGCCCTCGCTGCCGATCCGGGCCTCGCTCGGGTACATCCCCAGCGCGATCAACGCGTCCCGGAAGTTCAGGCCGGCGGCGCGCATCTCGACCCGTACCTGGCCCGGCTCGAGCCGCCCGGGCGGCGGCGCGGGCACGAGGGCGAGATCATCCAGTGTCCCGGCCTCGGTGACCGCCAGCCGCCAGCGCTCGGCGCCGGCGGGCGGCGACAGCGGCGGCGTCGCGACCGCCGGCCGCAGCCGGAGAGCGAGCGCGGTTCCGTCCCGCACCGCCAGCCGCGGCTCGTTCCCACCCAGCGCCGCCGGCCAGGCCCGCGCCGAGGAGTCTCGCCCGTCGAGGTCGACGAGGAGGATGCGGCCCGGGTGCTCGGCCTGGGCCGCGCTGAGCAGGCCCCACACCGCCGCGGTCGCCAGCCGGTCGGGGCGCTCACCGGCGGACGCGGCCACCGCGCCCCGGGTGAGCACGACCAGCCTCGACGCCGCCAGCCAGGGGTCCCGCAGCCAGTCTTGCAGCAGGGTGAGCACCGTTTCGGCCGTGCTCCGGGTGTCCTCAGCCGGTGCGGTGTCGCCCTCGATGCCGTCGTCCGGGCGGCCGTCGAGCGCGACCACCACAACGTCCGGCGGGTCCTGCCCGTCGCCGCCGGCCCGCGGCGCCGCGACGTCGGGGTGGGCGGTGAGCGTGACGCCGTCGGCCCGCAGGGCGCGCCACGACTCGGCGTCGGTCGGGCCGGCCCACGACCAGCGTCCGCCGCTGGGGCGGTCCTCGGCCGCGAGCTCGAGGGGGACCCATTCCGGCGCGTACAGGGCGTCGTGGCCGGTGCCGCCGGCGGCACCGGCGGCGAGCACGGTCTCTCGCGCGACCGCCCGCAGCGTCAGGTTCGCCGCGGTGAGCACCGGCGCGCCGCTCGGGTCGGCCAGCGCGACAGCCAGCGACTCGTCCTCGGCCGGCCGCAGGCGGACCCGCAGATGGGAACCGGCGAGCGCGTGCAGCCGGATCCCGGACCACGAGAAGGGCAGCCGCACCGTGCCGTCGTCACGGCCGTCGTGCCGACCGCCGTCCTGGCCGTCCTCCCGCTCCGTGTCCGCCACCCCCAGCGCGAGCGGGTGCAGAGCGGCGTCCAGCAGCGCCGGATGGACGCCGAAGCCGGCGGTCTCGGTCCCCTCGGGCAGGCTCAGCTCGGCGAACAGCTCCCGGCCGCGCCGCCAGGCCGCCCGGACGAGCTGGAACGACGGGCCGTAGCCGTACCCGAGACCGGCCAGCCGCTCGTACAGGTCCGCGCTGTCCAGCGCGGTGGCGCCGGGCGGCGGCCACTCGGCCTCGAACGGCTCGTCCCGCGGTCGCCCGCGGCTGTCGGCGTCCCGCTCCGGGGCCAGCACGCCGGTCGCGTGGCGGGTCCAGGCCGCCGCTCCGTCCGGCAAGGCTCCGTCCGGCCAGGCTTCGTCCACCACCCGCTGGGAGTGGACCCGCGCCGCCCGCCGCCCGTCGGCGTCCGGTGGACCGACGGTGACCTGGAGGCTGAGCGCGCTTTCCCCGTCCAGGACGAGCGGTGCCTCCAGGACGAGCTCGTCCACCCCAGCGCCGGCGTAGTGCGTGCCCACCTGCGCTAGGAGATCCACGAAGGCGGCCGCCGGCAGCAGCGTCACCTCGCCGACGACGTGGTCGGCCAGCCACGGCTGGGTCCGGGTGGACAGCTGGCCGACGAAGACCGTCTCGCCGCCTTCCGCCAGCGTCACCATGCCGCTCAGCAGGGGATGTCCGGGCGCGGGCAGCCCGGTTCCGGCGGTGCGCGCCGGTTCGATCCAGTACCGCCGCCGCTGGAACGGGTAGGTCGGCAGGTCGACCCGGCCGCCGGGCCCCTCGGTCCGGCCGGCGAACAGCGCCGCCCAGGCGGGGGAGCGCCCCCGCACGTGCAGCTCGGCGACGGCGGACACCAGCTCGAGGGCCTCGGAGCGCCCGTCCCGCGCGCACGCGATCGCGGCCGTGCCGCCCACCCCGTCCAGGATGTCGGGGACCAGCGGGGTCAGGACCGAGTCCGGGCCGACCTCCAGGTACGCACGGACCTCGTGGGCGTGCAGGTCCCGGACCCCGTCGGCGAACCGGACGGCCTGCCTGACGTGGTCGACCCAGTAGTCCGGGTCGCTGATCAGCCCGGCCGGCGCCAGCCGCCCGGTCAGGTTCGACACGACCGGGATGGTGGGCGGCGCGAAGGTCAGGTCCCGGACCACCACGCGGAAGTCCGCGAGCATTGCGTCCATGCGCGGCGAGTGGAAGGCGTGGCTGACCCGCAGTCGCCGGGCCCGCCGGCCCCGCTCCCGCCACTGCCCGGCCAGCCGTTCGACCACCTCGGTGTCGCCGGAGATCACGGTCGAGGTGGGGCCGTTGACGGCCGCGACGGCGACCGCGTGCCCGAGCCCGGCGATCGAGTCGAGCACCTCGGCTTCGGTGGCCTGCACGGCCACCATCGCGCCGCCCGCCGGCAGCGCTCCCATCAGCCGGCCCCGGGCCGCCACCAGCGCCGCCGCGTCGGCCAGCGAGAGAACCCCGGCGACGTGGGCCGCGGCGACCTCGCCGACGGAGTGGCCAGCCACGTAGGCGGGGGTGACGCCCCACGACTTCAGCAGACCGGCCAGTGCGACCTCGTAGGCGAACAGGGCGGCCTGGGTGTACGCGGTCTCGTGCAGGGCCGCCGCCTCGGGGGTGTCCGCGTCCGCGAACATGATCGGGCCCAGCGGCCGGCCGAGGAACGGGTCGAGCGCCGCGGTGGCGCGCTCGAGCCCGGCGGCGAACTCGGGGTAGGCCGCCCGCAGCTCGCGGCCCATGCCGGCGCGCTGGCTGCCCTGGCCGGTGAACAGGAACGCGAGGGCGGGCGGGTACGCGGACGCGCCCACCCGGACGTGGCGTCCAACCGGGTCGGTGCCATCGGCCAGGTCGGCGATCTCGGCCAGGCCGGCGAGCAGCTCGGCTCGGGTCGTCCCGGTCACGGCCGCCCGGTGCTCCAGCGGCGCGCGGGTGGTGGCCAGGGCCAGGCCGACGTCGGCGACACCATCCGGGCTGGTGGTCAGGTACTCGCGCAGCCGCGCGGCGTGCGCGCGCAGCGCCGGGCGGGTCGCCGCGGACAGGACCCAGGGCAGCGGGCGCTCCGGCGCGGCGTCGGCGCCGGTCGCCGCCGGCGCGGGCTCGGTCGCGGGCTCGGGCTCGGTCGCGGGCTCGGTCGCGGGCTCGGGCTCGGGCTCGGGCTCGGGCTCGGGCTCGGGCGGTGGCTCCTCCAGGATGAGATGCGCGTTGGTCCCGCTGATCCCGAACGACGACACCCCGGCCCGCCGGGGGTGGCCGTTCGCCGCCCACGCGACGGGCTCGCGCAGGAGGGCGACGGACCCGGACGACCAGTCCACGTGGCTGGTCGGCTCGTCCACGTGCAGGGTGCGCGGCAGTCGGCCGTGCCGCATCGCCATGATCATCTTGATGGTGCCGGCGACGCCGGCCGCCGCCTGGGTGTGGCCGATGTTCGACTTGGCCGACCCGACCCACAGCGGAGCGCTCGATCCCCGCTCCCGGCCGTAGGTCGCCAGCAGCGCCCGGGCCTCGATGGGATCGCCCAGCGCGGTGCCGGTGCCGTGGGCCTCCACGGCGTCGACCTGCTCGGCCGGTACCCTGGCCTGGGCCAGGGCGGCCCGGATGACGCGTTCCTGCGCCGGGCCGCTGGGCGCGGTGAGGCCGTTGCTCGCGCCGTCGGAGTTCACGGCGCTGCCGCGGATGACCGCCAGCACCCGATGCCCGTGCCACTGGGCGTCGGACAGGCGCTCGAGCAGTAGCAGGCCGACCCCCTCGGCGAAGTTGGTGCCGTCGGCGGCCGCCGCGAACGCCTTGCACCGCCCGTCGCGCGCCAGCCCGCGCTGCCGGCTGAACTCGACGAACACCCCGACCGACCCGAGCACGGTCGCCCCGCCCACCACCGCGAGCGAGGACTCCCCCGCGCGCAGCGACGCGCAGGCAAGGTGGACGGCGACCAGCGACGACGAGCACGCCGTGTCGACGGTGACGGCCGGTCCCTCGAGGCCGAAGGAGTAGGCGATCCGGCCGGAGGCCACGCTCGAGGTGTTGCCGGTGAGCAGGTAGCCCTCGTAGGAGGCCGGGGCGTGGCCCAGCCGCGGGGCGTAGTCCTGCGCGATGACGCCGACGAACACCCCGGTGGCGCTGCCGCGCACCGCCACCGCCGGGATGCCCGCCCGCTCGAAGAGCTCCCAGGCCGCCTCCAGCAGGAGCCGCTGCTGCGGGTCCGTCGCGGCGGCCTCGCGCGGGTGGACGCCGAACAGGTCGGCGTCGAACCCAGCCGCGTCCTCGAGGAACCCGCCGCGGCGGACGTAGGTCGTGCCCGCTCGGTCCGGGTCGGGGTCGTAGTGACCGTCGACGTCCCAGCCGCGGTCGGTCGGGAACTCCGCGATGGCGTCGGTGTCCGTGTCGAGCAGGCGCCACAGGTCCTCGGGGGAGCGCACCCCCCCGGGGAACCGGCAGCTCATGGCGACGACCGCGACCGGCTCCCGCTCCCGCTCCCGCTCCGCGCGCAGCCGTTGCCGGGTCTCGTGCAGGTCCGCCGTCACCCGCCGGAGATAGTCACGAAGCCTGTCCTCGTTCGCCATGCGACCTCAGTCCCTCCACGCGGTGCGCTGCTGGCGGCCCCCGCGGACCGCGCTACAGCTCGTTGTCGATGAAGTCGAAGATCTCGTCGTCGGTCGCGGCCGCGAGGGTGGCCGAGACCGGTTCGGGGCCGCCGGCCGGCGCGGCCGGGCGGCGCAGCCGGCGCACGAGGTCCTCGAAGCGGGCGGCCAGCCGTTCGTGGCCGTCGCCGCCGTCGGCCGGGCCGGCGAGCAGGTCCTCGACCGTCGCCTCCAGCCGGTCCAGGTCGGCGAGCATCGACCGGACGCGCCGCTCGGCTCCGTTCCCGTTCGCCGCGGCCGGTCCGGCGCCGTCCGGTCCCTCGCCCCCGCCGAACAGCTCGGCGCGCAGGAACGCGGCGAGCCGGCCGGGGGTGGGATGGTCGAACACGAGGGTCGCCGGCAGCCGCAGGCCGGTCGCCGACGCCAGTCGGTTGCGCAACTCCACGGCCGTGAGCGAGTCGAACCCCAGGTCCTTCATCGCCGCGTCCGGCCTCATCGCCTCCCGGCTGGCGTGCCCGAGCACGGCCGCCGCCTGGGAACGCACGAGGCTGAGCACCAGCTCCTCCCGGGCCGAGGCGGGTGCCTCGGCCAGGCGGCGCGGCCAGGCCGACACGGCGGGCGTGTCGCGCCCGGCCGCGCCGGCGCCGGCCCGGGGCGCGGCGAAGCCGCGCAGCATCGGATGGTCCGCCGCGCCGCGCGTCACCCGGCGCGCCTCGAGACGCGCGGTGACCACCGCCGCGCGCGTGGCGTCGAGGGCGGTGTCGAACAGGGCCAGCCCCTCGGCCGTCGACAGCGGCGGCAGGCCCGTCCGGGCCAGCCGGTCCCGGTCGGCGGAGCCGAGGTGACGGGTCATCGCGCTGGTGTCCGACCAGAGGCTCCACGCCATGGACACGGCGGGCAGCCCCGCCGCGCGCCGGTGCTGCGCCAGCGCGTCGAGGAACGCGTTGGCCGCGGCGTAGTTCGCCTGCCCCGGCGTGCCCAGGGTGCCGGCCAGTGACGAGAACAGCACGAACGCGGACAGGTCCAGCCCACTGGTCAGCTCGTGCAGGTTCCAGGCGGCGTCGATCTTCGGGCGCAGGACGCGGTCGAACCGGTCGGCGTCCAGGGCGTGGACGGGGGCATCGTCGATGACCCCCGCCGCGTGGATCACGGCGGTCAGCGGGTGCTCGGCCGGGATCCGCGCCAGCAGCGCGGCCAGCGCTTCCCGGTCCGCCGCGTCACATGCCTCGACCGTCACCGTCGCGCCGGCCTCGGCCAGTTCGTCCACCAGCGCGCCCGACTCGGCGTCGAGGCCCCGCCGGCTCAGGAGCAGTAGGTGGCGCGCGCCGTGCTCCGACACCAGGTGCCGGGCCACGTGGGAACCCAGCAGCCCGGTGCCGCCGGTGATCAGCACGGTGCCGTCGGGAAGTGGAGCCCGCGGCACCGTCAGCACGATCTTCCCGGTGTGCCGGGCCTGGCTGAGGAACCGGACGGCCTCGGGCGCGCGGCGGATGTCCCAGGCGGCCGCCGGCAGCGGCCGCAGGTCGCCCCGCTCGAACAGGGGCAGCAGCGCGGCGAGCATCCGCGCGACGTGGTCGGGTCCCTGGTCGGTGACGTCGTAGGCGCGGTACAGCACATCCGGGCGGACCCGCGTGATCTCGGCCGGATCGCGGATGTCGGTCTTGCCCATTTCCAGGAAGCGGCCCCCCGACGCGAGCAGCCGCAGCGACGCGTCGACGAAGTCGCCGGCGAGCGAGTTCAGCGCGATGTCGACGCCCCGCCCGCCGGTCGCCGCCCGGAACGTGCTCTCGAAGTCCAGGGTGCGCGAGGAGGCGATGTGATCATCGGCCAGGCCCCGGGACCGCAGGACCTCCCACTTGCCCGGGCTCGCGGTCCCGAAGACCTCAAGCCCCCACAGCGCTGCGAGCTCCAGGGCGGCCAGGCCCACCCCGCCGGTCGCCGCGTGCAGCAGGAGCGACTCGCCCGGGCGGGCGGCGGCTATCTCCACGAGCCCGTAGTACGCGGTGAGGAACGCGACCGGCACGCTCGCCGCATCGGCGAAGCTCATCCCCGCCGGGATCGGCGCCAGCAGCCGCTGGTCGGTGGACACCACCGGCCCGGCGCCGGAGACCAGCCCCATCACGCGGTCGCCGGGCCGGACGGCCGTGACGTCCGCCCCGACCTCGACCACGACGCCGGCGCCCTCCCCGACCGGCGGTCTCGGGTCGCCCTCGACCATGCCGAGAGCGAGGATGACGTCGCGGAAGTTCAGCCCGGCCGCCCTCAGCGCGATCCGGACGTGGGTGGCCGGCAACGCCTCCAGGGCCTCGGGGTGAGCTTCCAGCGTGAAGCCGTCCACCTCGCCGCGGCCGGTCAGCGCCAGCCGCCACGCGGCCTCGCCCTCCGGCGGCCGCAGCGCCTCGTCCGCCGCGATCCGCGCCAGCCGGGGCGCGTATCGCGTTCCCTCGCGGACGGCCTGCTCGGGCTCGTCCGCGTCCGGCGGGGTGAGGGCGGCCAGCGGTGACGGGTCGCGCGGATCGAGGTCCAGCAGCCCGAAGCGGCCGGGATGCTCGGACTTCGCCGTGCGCACCAGCCCCCAGACCGCCGCGCCGGCGAGGTCCGGCACCTGCTCGCCGGCCCGGACGGCGACGGCGCCCCGCGTCACGAAGACGAGGCGCGCGGCGGGGCTCGGCGGGTCCGCCAGCCAGGTGGTGATGAGGCGGAAGGCCTGGTCCACGGCGTCGTGGGCGTCCCGCGCCGTCGATCCGCCGACCGGCGCGTCGGACGATCCGCCGACCGGCGCGTCGGACGACCCGCCGACGGGGGCGCACACGACGGGCGCCGCGCCGGGCACGGCGCGCAGGGCGGCCAGGTCGGGGTAGCCGACCACCCGGTCGACGCCGGCGGCGAGGAGGCCCCAGGGGTCGGCGCCGAGCAGCGCGACCGGTGCCGCGGCGCCGCTCGCCTCCGCCGGCTCCGCCGCCGCGGGCAGCGGCTCCCAGTCGACGCCGAGGAGAGTGGGCGGGCCGTCGCCCGCCGCGCCGGTCAGCCGGTCGGGATCGAGCGGGCGCATGGTCAGCGACTCGACGGTCAGGACCGGCCGGTTCTCGCCGTCGGTGAGTTCCAGTGTCAGGGTGTCCGGCCCGGTGACGGCGACGCGGGCCCGCGCCCCCGACCGGCCGGGGGCGCGCAGCCGGACTCCCCTCCAGGCGAAGGGCACCAGGATCCGCCCGTTGGGCGCGGGCTCGCCGTCGGCGCCCAGCGCGATGGCGCAGGCGTGCAGGGCCGCGTCGAGCAGCGCCGGGTGCAGCCCGTACGCGGCCGCGTCGGCCCGCCAGTCGGGCTCCAGTTCCAGCTCGGCGAAGACCTCCGTCCCCCGCTGCCAGGCCGCGCTCAGGCCCCGGAAGGCGGGGCCGTAGTCGTAGCCGCGCTCGGCCAAGGACTCGTAGAGCGCCGCCACGTCCACCGGGTCGGCGTCGGCCGGCGGCCATGACTCGGCCCGGGACGCCGGGCCGGCTGCGTCCGCGCCGTAGGTGTCGTCCGTGCCGTCGGAGCCGTCAGAGCCGGCCGCGGTGGCGCTCGCGTTGCGGGTCCAGGGCGCGCCGTCCGACCCGCCGGCCGGGCGGGAGTGCACGGTGACCTGGCGGCTCCCGTCCTCGGCCGGCGGCCCGACTACGACCTGCACGTCGAGGGCGCCCTCCGCCGGCACGACGAGGGGGGCCAGCACCGTGAGGTCGTCCAGGACCGGGACGGCGCCCGCGGCCTGGAGCGCAAGGTCGACGAACGCCGCTCCGGGCAGCAGGATCGTGCCCAGCACGGCGTGGTCGCCCAACCAGCGCTGGCGCTCCAGCGAGAGCCGGCCGGTGTGCACCGCGCCGCCCTCGGCGAGCGGGACCGCCGCTCCCAGCAGCGGGTGGCTCGTCGCGGTGAGGCCGACCGAGCTGAGGTCGCCGGCCGGGACTGCCGGGTCAAGCCAGTAGCGCTCCCGCTGGAAGGGATAGGTGGGCAGCTCTACCGGCCGGTCCTCGAAGGGCTCGAGCACGGGCGTCCAGTCGACGGGCAGGCCGGCCACGTGCGCCTCGGCCAGGCTGGTCAGCAGGCGGTCCGGGCCGCCGTCGTCGCGCCGCAGCGTCGAGAGCACGACCGCGCGGGGCAGCCCCGCGTCGTCGAGGCTATCCCTGATCCCTCCAACCAGCACCGGGTGGGGGCTCACCTCGACGAACGCGGTGAGGCCGGCGGCGGCCAAGGCGCCGAGGGCCGGTCCGAGGCGGACCGGCTCCCGCAGGTTGCGGTACCAGTAGGCGGCGTCGAGGCCGGTGGTGTCGAAGACGCCCGCGGTGAGCGTCGAGTAGAACGCCGTCCGCGCGGGCCGGGGCGTGATGCCGGCGAGCGCGCTGAGCAGGTCCGCCTCGATCGCTTCGACATGGCGGGAGTGGGAGGCGTAGTCCACTGGGATCCGGCGGGCCCGGATCCCGTCGGCCGCGCAGGCCGCCAGCAGCTCCTCGACGGCGTCGGCGTCCCCGGAGACCACGGTCGTGGCCGGGCCGTTGATCGCCGCGACTCCCAGCCGCGGCCGCCACGGCTCAATGATCGCGGCCGCCCGCTCGAGCGGCAGCGGCAGGGAGGCCATGCCACCCCGGCCCGCGATGGCGGCGATGGCCTGGCTGCGCAGCGCGACGACCCGCGCGGCGTCGTCGAGGGAGAGCGCGCCGGCCACACAGGCGGCGGCGATCTCACCCTGCGAGTGGCCGACGACCGCGTCGGGCGTGACGCCGTGGGCGCGCCAGACCTCGGCCAGGGACACCATCATCGCGAACAGCGCCGGCTGCACGACGTCGACCCGGTCGAGGTCCGCCCGGTCCGCCGCCGAACGGTTGCCCGGCGCGGCCGGGCCGGCCAGCACGTCCATCAGCGACCAGCCGAGGTGGGGTGCCAGCGCGTCGGCGCAGGCACCGAGCCGCTCGGCGAAGACCGGCGACGCGTCCACCAGTCCCGCCGCCATCCTGGCCCACTGCGAGCCCTGGCCCGGGAACACGAACACCGTGCCGCCCGGCTCGGCAGCGCCCGCGCTGTCCAGAGAGGCGACCAGGCCCGGCGCGGGCTCGCCGACCGCCAGAGCGCCGAGCCCGGGGACAAGGTCGCCGGCGGACGCGTCCCCCGGCGCGACGAGCACCGCCCGATGCGCGAACGTGGCGCGGGTCAGCGCGAGCGAGCGGGCCACCGGACCCGCCGGGCGGTCCGGCTCGGCCCGGGCGAAGTCCCGCAGCCGGGCCGCCTGGTCCCGTAGCGCCTGCTCGTCCCGGGCGGACAGCAACCAGGGCACCCCGAGTCCGCCGGCGCCCGGCGCTCGGCGCCCGTCCGGCGCCGCGGGCGCCGCCGGCTCGTCCGGGCTCTGCTCCAGCACGAGGTGGGCGTTGGTGCCGCTGATGCCGAACGAGGAGACGGCGGCGCGGCGGGGGCCGTCGGCGGTGGCCCAGGGCGCGTCCTCGGTGAGCAGCGTGACGGCGCCGGAGGCCCAGTCGACGTGCGGGGTCGGTTCGTCGATGTGCAGGGTGCGGGGCAGGATGCCGTGGCGCATGGCCATGACCATCTTGATGACGCCGGCCGCGCCGGCGGCGGCCTGGGTGTGGCCAATGTTGGATTTGACGGAGCCCAGGCGCAGGGGGCGGTCGGCGGGGCGGTCGCGGCCGTAGGTGGCCAGGAGGGCGTGGGCTTCGATGGGGTCGCCGAGGGTGGTGCCGGTGCCGTGGGCTTCGACGGCGTCGATCTCGTCGGGGCGCAGCCGCGCGTTGGCCAGCGCCTGGCGGATGACCCGTTCCTGGGCGGTTCCGTTGGGGGCGGTGAGGCCGTTGCTGGCCCCGTCGGACATCACCGCGCTGCCGCGCACGAGCGCGAGAACCCGGTGGCCGTTGCGCCGGGCGTCGGAGAGCCGCTCGAGCACGAGCAGGCCGACGCCCTCGGCCCAGCCGGTGCCGTCGGCGGCGGCGGCGAACGGTTTGCAGCGCCCGTCGGGGGCGAGGCCGCGCTGCCGGGAGAACTCGACGAACGTCGTCGGCGTCGCCATGACGGTGGAGCCCCCGGCCAGCGCGAGCGAGCACTCGCCGGAACGCAGCGCCGACGCGGCGAGGTGCACCGCGACGAGTGACGACGAGCAGGCCGTGTCGATCGTCATGGTCGGGCCCTCCAGCCCGAACGTGTAGGCGAGCCGGCCGGAGGCGATGCTGCCCGCGCTCCCGCTGGCCAGGAAGCCCTCGAACCCCTCCGGCGCGGCGGCGGCCAGGCGGACACCGTAGTCGTCGTACATGACACCGGTGAACACGCCGGTGTCCGTGCCGCGCAGCGCGCGCGGCGGTATCCCCGCGCGCTCGAAAGCGTCCCAGGCCACCTCCAGCAGGAGGCGCTGCTGCGGGTCGATGGCCAGCGCCTCGCGCGGCGAGATGTTGAAGAAGGCGGGGTCGAACTCGCCGGCGTCGTGCAGGAACCCGCCCCGGCGGACGTAGGAGGTCCCGACGTGGTCCGGATCGGGGTCGTAGAGCCGGTCGAGATCCCAGCCGCGGTCGGCCGGGAAGTCCGAGATGGCGTCGGCGCCGTCCCGGACGAGCCGCCAGAGCCCCTCGGGGGAATCCACCCCGCCGGGGTAGCGGCAGGCCATGGCCACGATGGCGATCGGCTCGTCGGATCCCGCCGCGGCCTCGGCCCGCGCGACCCGGCCCCGGCCGGACAGGCGCGCGTCGAGATTACCGGCGAGAAGCGCCGGGCTCGGCTGGTCGAAGACGATGGTCGTGGGCAGCGTCAGCCCGGTCGCGGCGGCGAGGGTGTCGCGCAGCTCGACGGCGCTCAGGGAGTCGAAGCCGAGGTCGCGGAACGGCCGGTCGGCCTCCACCGCGGCGGCGCCGGGGTGGCCGAGCACCGCGGCGGCCTGGCGGCGCACCAGGGCGACCAGCTCGGCCCGGCGCTCGGCCTCCGGCAGGACCGCCAGCCGGTCGGCCAGGGCTCCCGCCGGCGTGCCGCCCCGCCGCCGGGTGCCGCGGACCAGGCCGCGCAGCATCGAGGGGAGGGTCCCGGCGTCGGCCCGCGCGCGCAGCGCCCGGGCGTCGAGGCGGACGGGGACGATCATGGCGGCCTCGGCGGCCAGCGCCGCGTCGAGCAGCGCGAGGCCCTCGGCCGGGGCCAGCGGCGCGACGCCCGCCCGGGCCAGGCGGCCCCGCTCGGCGTCGCTGAGCCCGGCCGCCATGCCCTGGCCGCCGCCGTCGGCCCACTGGCCCCAGGCCAGGCTGACCGCCGCCTGCCCCCGCGCCCGGCGGGCCTGGGCCAGGGCGTCGAGCGCCGCGTTGGCCGCCGCGTAGGCCGCCTGGCCGGCGTTGCCCAGCACCCCGGCCAGCGACGAGAACAGGACGAAGGCGTCCAGCTCGAGTGGGCCGGTCAGCTCGTGCAGGTTCCACGCCGCGTCGACCTTGGGGCGCAGCACCGCCTCAAGCCGCTGCGCGGTGAGCGCGCCGAGCAGCCCGTCGTCGAGGACGCCCGCCGCGTGGATCACCGCGCGCAGCGGCCGGTGGGCCGGGATGCCCTCGAGCACCCGCCGCAGCGCCGGCCGGTCCGCGGCGTCACAGGCGGCCGCCGTCACGTCGGCGCCGAGCACGGCCAGCTCGCGCGAGAACTCGTCGGCTCCCGGCGCGTCCGGCCCCCGCCGGCTGACGAGCAGCAGGTGCCGGACCCCGTGGGCGACCACCAGATGGCGGGCGACGAGCCGGCCCAGCGCTCCCGAACCGCCGGTGACCAGCACGGTGCCGTCGGGATCCCAGGCCTGGGGCGAGCCCGCGGCCGGGCCGGTCCGCGTCAGGCGTGGGGCGTACCGATCGTCACCGCGCAGCGCGACCTGGCCCTCGCCCGACACCAGCACGGAGCGGATCGCGTCGTCGGTGACGGGCCGGTCGGCGTCCAGCAGGACGAACCGGTCGGGATGCTCGTGCTGGGCGGCCCGCAGCAGGCCCCACACCGCCGCGGCCGCCGGGTCGGGCCCGCTCCCAGCCGCCTCGTCACCCGGGGCGAGGACCGCCGCCCGGGTGAGCACGACGAGCCGGGACGTGGCGAAGCGGGGATCGGCCAGCCAGTCCTGAGCCAGGCCCAGGGCCCGGCCGGCGAGGGCCCGGATCCGGCCAGCCTCGCCGTCCGCCGCCTCGCCGTCCGCGATTGCGTTGTCGGGCGTCGCGCTGTCCACCGTGAGGGTCACGGTCACCGCGTCAGGCACCGGCGAGTCCGCGGTCACCGCCGCCAGCGGAGCCAGCGTCCGCGCCGGCTGCCCGGCGCCGCCCGGCACTCCGCCACCGAACGGCACCGGCACCCAGGACAGCTCGAAGAGCGCGTCCGCCGCGCCGCCCGCGGCGAGGCTTCCGCTCGAGCCGTCGACCGGGCGGACCGTCATCGCGCCGATCGCGGCCACCGGGACGCCGTCGGTGTCGGTGAGCTGGACCGCGACGGAGTCCGGGCCATTCGCGGTCAGTCGCGCCCGCAGGATCGTCGCGTCGGTCGTCCCCAGCGCCACCTGGCTGAACGCGAACGGCAGCCGTACCGGCGCCTCGCCGTCATCGCCCGCCTCGGCCTCACCCGGCCCGGCCCCGGCCAGCAGCAGCGGGTGCAGCGCCGCGTCGAGCAGGGCGGGGTGCACCCGGAAGCCGTCCGCCGAGCCGCCCTCGGGCAGGCGCACCTCGGCGTACAGGTCGTCCCCCAGCCGCCAGGCGGCGCTCAGCCCCTGGAACATCGGCCCGTAGTGGTAGCCGCGGGCGGCGAGCGACTCGTACAGGTCCTCGACCGGAAGCGCGCGGGCGCCGTCGGGCGGCCACGCGTCCGGCGCCGTCCTGACGCCCGCGCCCGGGGGTTCACCGGATCCCGGCCCCCCGTCCGGGGAGGGGCTGAGCGTGCCTGTGGCGTGCCGCGTCCACGGGCCGTCGGTGAATCCGTCGTCGGCTCGGGAGAAGACCTCCACGCGGGTGTCGCCGGTCGGCCCGGCGGGCCCGATCGCCAGGCCGAGCCGGGTGGCGCCAGCCTCGGGGAGCGCCAGCGGCGCCTCGAGGACGAGCTCCTCGAGGCGGCCCTGCCCGGCGTGCTCGGCCGCGCTCGCCACGAGCTCCAGGAACGTGGTGGCCGACAGCAGCGGGCGCCCCGCCACCGCGTGGTCACCCAGCCACGGATGTGTCCGCGCGCTCAGCCGCCCGCTGAACGCCACCCGTCCGTCGGCCAGCGGGAGCGCCGCGCCGACCAGCGGATGGCCGGTCGCGTCCAGGCCCGCGCCCGTGACGTCCGCCGCGTCGGCCGGGCCGTCCAGCCAGTAGCGCGTTCGCTCGAACGCGTAGACCGGCAAACGCACCGGGCGGGCGCCGCGCTCGGCGAAGCGGGCGCGCGCGGCCGGCCACACGGGCGGGGTATCCCGCAGCCGCGTCCTGGTCGCCGCGACGAGCGCGTCACGCGACTCCACCCCGTCGGCGCGCAGCGCGGCGACGAAGGTGAGGAGGTCGGAGTCCGGATCCCCGGCCAGGCTGGACTGGGCCAGCGCGCTCAGGGTGCGGGCGGGGCCAAGCTCAAGGTAGGTGGTGACGCCGAGCCCGCGCAGCGCCAGCACGCCGTCGTGGAAGCGGACGGTTCGGCGCAGGTGCTGGACCCAGTAGTCGGGGGAGCACAGCTGGTCGGCCGTTGCCAGGTCCCCGCTGAGGTTGGACACGATCGGGATCGAGGGCGCGGCGAACGACAGCCCGCCGGCCACCCGGGCGAACTCGTCGAGCACGCCGTCCATGTGATGGGAGTGGAAGGCGTGGCTGGCGCGCAGCTGGGTTGTCCGGCTGCCGCGGGCGCGCCACCGCGCCGCCAGCTCCGTCACGGCGTCCTCGTCGCCGGAGATGACGGTGCTGGCGGGCCCGTTGACGGCCGCGACGTCTACCGCGCCGGTCAGCTCGCGCGCCGCGTCGCCGCCGGCGAGCGAGCCGGCCACCTCGGCGGCCGAGGCCTCGAGCGCTACCATCGTGCCGGCGGCGGGAACGGCCTGCATGAGCCGGCCGCGGGCGGCGACGAGCACGCAGGCGTCGTCCAGCGAGAGGACCCCCGCGACGTGCGCGGCGGCCAGCTCGCCGACGGAGTGGCCGATCAGGAAGTCGGGTACGACCCCCCACGCCTCCATGTACCGGTAGAGCGCCACCTCGAGCGCGAACAGCGTGGCCTGGGTGTAGGCGGTCTGGTCGAGCAGCTCGGCCTCGGGCGAGCCGGCCGCGGCGAACATGACCGGCAGCAGCGGCCGCGGCAGCTCGCGGTCCAGCCGGGTGACCACGGCGTCCAGGGCGGCGGCGAACACGGGGTCGTGGGCACGCAGGTCGCGGCCCATACCGGCGCGCTGGCTGCCCTGGCCGGCGAACAGGAAGGCGGTCGTCCCGCCGCCGGCGACGGGACGGGCCAGGTTCGGGGCGGCCTGGCCCCGGGCGAGCGCGGTCAGCCCGTCGCGCAGCTCGCCGCGGTCGGCGGCGATCACCGCCGCCCGCTGCCGCGGCAGCGACCGGTTGGCCAGCAGGGACAGGCCGAGGTCGGCTAGGTCCGGGCCGTCCCCGTCGGCGAGCAGCGGCAGCAGCCGGTCGGCCTGCGCCGCCAGGCCGGCTTCGGTCGACGCGGAGATCACGTAGGGCAGCGCGCCGCCGGCCGGCGCGCGTGGCGACTCGGTCGTGGAGTCCGTGGTGGAGTCGGTGGTGGACCCGGCCGGTGGTTCCTCCAGGATGACGTGCGCGTTCGTGCCGCTGATGCCGAATGAGGAGACGGCGGCCCGGCGCGGGCCGGCCGCCGGCCAGTCGGCCGCCTCGGTCAGCAGCGACACAGCGCCGGCCGACCAGTCGACGTGCGGCGACGGCTCGTCCACATGCAGGGTGGGTGGGAGCTTGCCGTGGTGCATGGCCATGATCATTTTGATGACGCCGGCGGCGCCGGCGGCGGCCTGGGTGTGGCCGATGTTGGACTTGACGGAGCCGAGCCACAGTGGGCGGTCGGGGGGGCGGTGGTGGCCGTAGGTGGCGAGGAGGGCCTGGGCTTCGATGGGGTCGCCGAGGCGGGTGCCGGTGCCGTGGGCCTCGACGGCATCGACCTGGTCGGGGCGTAGCCGCGCGTTGGCCAGCGCCTGCCGGATGACGCGTTCCTGCGACGGGCCGTTGGGGGCGGTGAGGCCGTTGCTGGCGCCGTCGGAGTTGACGGCCGAGCCGCGTACGAGCGCGACGATCGGATGGCCGTGGCGGCGGGCGTCGGAGAGACGCTCCAGCAACAGCAGACCGAGTCCCTCGGCCCAGCCGGTGCCGTCGGCGGCGGCGGCGAAAGGTTTGCAGCGTCCGTCGGGGGCGAGGCCGCGCTGCCGGGAGAACTCGATGAAGGTGGTGGGGGTGGCCATGACGGTGACGCCGCCGGCGATGGCGAGTGTGCACTCGCCGGCGCGGAGTGACTGGGCGGCGAGGTGCAGGGCGACCAGGGATGAGGAGCAGGCGGTGTCGATGGTGAGTGCGGGGCCTTCCAGGCCGAACGTGTAGGCCACCCGACCCGAGGCGACGCTGCCCGCGCTCCCGCTGCCGAGATGGCCCTCGACGTCGGCCGGCGGCCGGCGCAACCGCGAGCCGTAGTCGTCGTACATCACGCCCGCGAAGACGCCGGTCGCCGACCCGCGCGCGGTGTCGGCGCCGATCCCGGCCCGCTCGAACAGCTCCCAGGTCCCCTCCAGGAGCAGGCGTTGCTGCGGGTCCATGGCCAGCGCCTCGCGCGGGCTGATGCCGAACAGCGCCGCGTCGAACTCGGCCGCGTCGTGGAGGAAGCCGCCCTCCCTGGCGTAGGACGATCCGGCGTGGTCCGGATCGGGGTGCCAGAGCCCGTCGACGTCCCAGCCGCGGTCGGTCGGGAAGCCGGACACCGCGTCGACGCGGTCGGCGACGAGGCGCCACAGCTGTTCCGGCGTGCGCGCGCCTCCGGGGAAGCGACAGGACATGGCGACGATCGCGATGGGCTCGTCGGGCATGGCGACCGGCGCGAGGGCCGGGCCGCCGGCCCGCGTCCCCAGGATCTCCCCGCGCAGCCAGCCGGCCAGCGCACTCGGTGTCGGATGGTCGAACACCATCGTCGCCGGCAGCCGCAGGCCCGTCTCGGCACTCAGCCCGTTGCGCAGCATGACCGCGCTGAGCGAGTCGAAGCCGCTGTCGCGGAAGGATACGTCCGGGTCGACGCGCTCCGCGACGTCGTGCCCGAGGGTGATCGCGGCCTGCGCCCGGACGAGGTCGACCAGCATCCGGGTCTGGTCCGCGTCGGTCAGCCCGGCCAACCGCGCGGCCCACTCCGACGAGGAGCCCGCCGGCTGGCCGGGCCGCGCCGCCCGCGGCCGGCTGGCCGGTGAGAGGTGGCCGAGGGCTCGGGGCTCGAGCCGGGCGGCGACCAGCACGGCGGGGAGGGTCAGCGAGCCGCGTTCCCCGTCCGGCGGGGCGCCGGACGGGGTGGCCGTGCCGGACGGGCTGGTGCCGGCCAGGGCCGCGTCGAACAGGGCCAGGGCGTCGTCGGTCGCCAGGGGGCTGATGCCCGCCCGGGCGATGCGTGCCCTGTCCGCCGCGGACAGGTCGCCGGCCATGCCCCCGGCGGCCCACTGCCCCCACGCGAGCGAGACGGCGGGCAGACCGGCACGCCGTCGGGCCTCGGCCAGGGCGTCCAGGGCCGCGTTGGCCGCCGCGTACGCCGACTGCCCGGCGTTGCCGAGGATCCCGGCTACCGAGGAGAACAGGACGAATCCGTCAAGGTTCTGGTCTCGGGTGAGCTCGTGCAGGCGCAGCGCCGCGTCGGCCTTGGCCCGCACGACCGTGGCGACGCGGTCAGGGGTGAGGGTGTCGATGGTGGCGTCGTCGAGGGTGCCGGCGGTGTGGATGACGGCGGTGAGGGGGTGGTCGCTGGGGATGGTGGTGAGGAGGGTGGTGAGGTCGGTGGGGTGGGTGAGGTCGTGGGCGG